>Ga0247844_1000372_pt1 | contig 96044 bp, 85 predicted proteins | sample LaCtaG_FD_192421 | JGI IMG/M metagenome (GOLD analysis project Ga0247844, IMG submission 192421) | Freshwater microbial communities from meromictic Lake La Cruz, Castile-La Mancha, Spain - LaCruzMarch201714.5m_1 | ecosystem: Environmental > Aquatic > Freshwater > Lake | place: Spain: Castile-La...
TTCAATAAGTCTTTTTTCACTTTCAAGTAGTGTGGCCATGCTATTACTCGAAAATACAGATATGGGAAATAAAATTGTGGCAATAAATATAATGAGTGATTTCATATGTATTCCTTAATAATGATTAAATTTTTATAAAAAATGAATAATGATCAGATGTTATAAATTATAGTACACTTAATAAATTTCATTGGTAAAAAAGTTGTCAATTTAGTTAGAAGTTGGAGTCAAGTTATGGCCACTAATTCTCAAATTGTTTTTTATAATAGATATACTAAAAATAAAGAAGTTGAAAAAGTCATGGGAGATACTTTTATCTTTTGGTTATATAACTCATTTCTGGGAAGAATTGTAGAAAAATTTTTATCTTCTTGGTCGCTCCCTTCAAAGGTAATGGGATTTTACTACTCAAGTAAGTTAAGCAGAAAAATTATAAAAAAATTTATAAATGATTTTTCGATTGATGAAACAAAATTTCGAAGAGGAAGTTTAAGAGAAAAAGATTTTGCAGATAGTTTTAGTTCGTTTAATGAATTTTTTACGAGAGATTTTATATATGATTCAAGAACATTTGTAATTGAAAAAAATTTAATGCCAGCACCGGCCGAAGGTAGGTATTTTGCTACAGAGAGCTTGCATGAAGTTCTAAAATTTCCTGTTAAAGGGACTTATTTAAACGTAGAAGAATTGCTTTCGATTAGTGAATATGAACATTTTATCAGAGGCCCACTCTTAATTGCTAGGTTATGTCCAGTTGATTATCATAAGTATCATTATCCTGATGATGGTAATGTCATCAAGAGCTATATGAAGTTTGGAAATCTGCACTCTGTTAATCCAATAGCATTAAAACAAAATCCAAAAATTTTTTTAAGAAATGAAAGACGAATTTCCATTTTGGAAACAAAAAACTTTGGAAAGTTAGCGTATATAGAAGTTGGCGCGCTTGGCGTAGGGGCAATTGAGCAAATTCATAATGAAAAAACATCTTTTGCAAGGGGTGAAATTAAGGGCCAATTTTTATTTGGAGGATCTACGGTTATGATCATTGGTGAGAAGGGTAGGTGGAGCCCAAGCGATGATTTGCTGGATCAAAGTTATAATGGATTTGAAACATTCATCAAATTGGGCGACACCGTAGCTAGAGCATAAAAATGTATAATAATTTTGAAAATTTTTTTACTTTTTTAAGTTATTTAAATTCTGCAACAACATCATAAGAAATATCAACGTCAACAGAATCAACCCAAGAATATTTTCTTGCCTGTTGTATATGAGCTGGGCCGAAACAATAAGGTCTAAATTGTTTTAGGTTTTTATAAGTGCTTTTTACTACAGGAGTAAAAAACCAAGAATTAAATTCAAAGTTATCACGCCAATAAATCTGAAATTTGTTAATTAATTTTTCATTTTGGAATTCGCTTTGATTTATAATTGCAATTTCATTTGATTCAATAAGATATTTGATTGGTTGGTAATTGATGAAAATATTGTTGAGAAAAGTAAAATTTTTTATATCACTAGTTAATTCAATTATCTTTCCGGTGTCATAAACCCATTCACAAAAATGTTTTTGAATAGTTTTTTTATAAGTTGTAAGTTTATGAATTTTTCTATTTAAAGTTAAAACGATACTTGCATTTAATTTATTTGGTAAAGATTGAAGATTAATAATTTCAGAAGTACCATTTTCATGATCTTTTAGAAGGTTTGTTTTTATTAACATACGATCATTTTTTTTGTCATTAAATAATTCTAAATCAGAACTGTCTAATGCAATTCCGATTAAGATTGATGATTGATTTTGATTATTTTTCTTATCACTGTTATTAGTACTATTAATGAAAGAATTAAAGCGCAGGAATTTTAATGAATGTTCAAAATTAAAATTTTGATTTTCCACTAATAATTTTTCTGTGTCTGGAATTAAGCGTGTGTAAGTGATGTATTGATTTGCTTTTGACAATATGATAAGCGATTGGAGATCATTAAAATCAGATATTTTTTTTACAATTTCAAAACCTTCTGTTTCTTTTTCTGTTTCAGATTCAATTGTCCATTGATTAATTCGAAGATTCAATAGCGTGGTGGGGTTTGTTAGGAAATTGATATATTCTTGAACATTAGAATCTAGTTTGATTATAACTTTATCAAATTCATTTTTTTTAAATTCCCAGGAAGTGACATTTTTATTCCATAAAATATCTCCTGAAATTTTTTTAAAATATTTTTTAATATTAGTTGAAGTAGCAAAATCAATTTCAATTTCAATAAAATCAATAATTAAAACTGTCTTGAGTTTTTCGGGGATAAAAATCCCTCCCCATTGATTAATTTCAGCAAGAAACAATTCATTTTTTATAGATTTAAAGTTAAATAAATCTTGTGATGGGTTAGGAACATTGATAGGTAAAGGAATACTTAAGGAAAGAGTTTGAAACAGTTCTTCTTTAAAGAAATTTATAAGTCCATTTTGAAAAATTTCTTTAAGAAAATTATTTTCAAAATTATTTCCTATTATGTCAGCTGATAAAGCTTTTGATTGGAATGGTTGTCCTAAATATTTTCCATGAAAAATAAATTTTGCTTTAGATTGCAAAAGAAAACTTGGCCAATCAACAAAGTTTTCTCCAAAAAGTTCTGGTTTGTCCTGTTCATTAATAAAACCATCTCCATCGATATCAAGATAGTTTTTTTTGTTTAAGTTATCTTTAATTTGAGGTTCTAGATTGGTATTATCTCTTTTTGGAGATTTTTTGATATTAGATTGACTTTTATTTTCTAGACAGGAATTGAACAGGGCAACTTGGACTAGTATAATTAATAGGCATATTATTTTTTTCATATTGTACTCTCGTTAATAAATTTTTTCTTAGTAATTTCCCAATGGTTATTTTCAAAATGATAACCATGTATAGCAAAAATTTTTTTTCTGTCTTTTCCTGATAAATCATTGCAGATTGGGTCGATAGATTGACGATTTTTTATTTCTTGGATGAGTTTTTCAATCGCATTGTAATGATTTGATAGGACTTGAAATTCAGCTTCCCTGCATTCAAGAGAGTGGATTTTTAATAAATCGTTTGAATAATATTTTTTAAAACTATTTTCTTGCCATGTTTCAAGAATTTCATTTGATTCAATTTTTTTCATCGTTTCACTGTTGAAAATTTTTTGAAGATTTGTGTGAGAAGATTTGTTGATTGAAAATAATCCTAAATGGGAATTAATAAAACCTTTTGCTTCAAGATTTTCAATAACCTTTTGAACGGTTAAATTACTAAGTTTTAGTTCTTTTGATATATCCATAAGACACATTTTATGTTGCATTAACATTCTAATGATTTTTCTTTCTAGATGAGTAAGTACTATGCAATCCACGATTCCTCCTTTAGATGCTCTAATTCACAGGAATTAAATTTTTGATATTGAAGAATTTTGTATTCAATTTCTTTGCAAATATTTTCTACTAAGTTTGCAGGTAAATAAGTAAGTGATTTAGATAGGAGGTTGAATTGATTTTCTTTTACATGATAGGTTGCTCTGGGGGTGGATTTTGCAAGAAAATCTTTAATAATCAAAAATTCTCCAATTTTCATTTCATATCCATGAATAATTCTAAATACTCTCGATATTTGAATTCCGGTTATTTCTGACCATTCTCTTAGGCTAAACTTAGGATGTTTTTCTTTCATTTTAGCAAGAATCCATTTTTGTTCTTTTTGCACACAATTCTCCCTTGTAAATTTGTGAATTAAATTTGTTACGATTTAATCTGTGTGCAAGCTTTATGCCAAAAGTGAAAATTGAAGAATTAAATTTTTTTTTAGATATTTAAATTTGTTCCAGAGCTGAATTATCCTTATAGATACGATAAAAACTTGATGGTGATAGTTTTAAGGTCTTTATAGTTTCATTTACTTGGTAATTATTTAATTTCATAGAATGAAGAATAATTTGTTGTTCAATTAAAGAAATGAAGTTTTTTAATCCTAATTTTTTGGCCTGTTCATATAGAATGTCATTATTAATATTAGTGATTGTGTTACCATTAATATTTGCATTATTTGCTTTCACAGAACTTTGTTCAAGCAAAGATTGAACTTCGTTGCTTGAAACAATTCCACCTTTTGTTTGACTTAGATGGAAAAGAATTTTTTTTAGTTCTCTATAGTTTCCTGGCCAACTATAATTAAGAAGTATTTTTTTTGCTTCTGGTTTTAAATAAAACCTACGAGGAGATTGTTTTGTGTAAGTAACAATTAATGCCTCTAGATCTGCGTGTCTTTCGGCTAAAGGTGGTATGTTTAAGTGTAAATTGACTATTCGATAGTATAAATCTTCTCTGAATAATCCCTTTAGAATTTTTTTTGCTAAATTATCACAGGTGGCACTTATTAAGAAAAAATCACTTCTTAGTGTTTCATTAGATCCAACGGGATTGAAAGTTTTTGTTTCTAAAACTTTCAGCAGCTTAGATTGTAAGTTAAGACTTAAAGTACCAATTTCATCTAAAAAAAGTGTTGAACCATGGGCCGTAAGAATTTTGCCTTTATAATTTTTATCTGCTCCAGTAAATGCACCTTTAACATGTCCAAATAATTCTGATTCTATTAAATTTTCTGGAATTTCAGCACAGTTAATATGGACTATTGGGGATTGTGGATTTAAGAATTGATGAAGTTCCAGTGCAAGGCTGGTTTTTCCTATGCCAGAGGGACCAGAGATAAAAATGGATTTTTCCTTTGATGCGACTGTAAATAATTGTTTGATGTTTTTTTGAAGTGTTTGATCTGTGGTAAAAAACTTTTCAGAAAATAATGTTGTAAAATATCCTTTGGATTCTAATTGTAGATTTTTAAAGTAGGAAGAGAGTTCATCTAAAATATAATCCTTGTTTAAAAAATGTACTCCACCAGCTAGGTAAGCTTTTTCCACAACATCCTCTGAATTATCACCAGACATAGCAATTGCCTGAATATTTAACTGTTTACATTTTCTGATTAACTCTAGGCCAGCAAAGTTATAGTTTAAGTGGATGTCTACTAAGCAAAGTGTAACTTCTTGCTGATTAATTAATTTTAACCCCTCTAAATAATTTGAGGCAATGATGCATTCACCGTAACCAGTTAAAAATTTTGATAGTGATTTCGCTAATAAATCGTTGTCTTCTATAATACCAATTTTCATAATGTAAAACTTTGAAAATCCATTGGATTTTGGAAAAGTAATTGATTAATTAAGCAAATTAAGAGACTTTGGAAATTCCAAATTAGGAATTTGTAATTTTTTCAGAAATCTAGCAGAACTTTTTAGGATTTCGATAACTTAAAGAGGTTTATTATATGGCAAAACGGATTCTTGTTACTGGCGGTGCAGGTTTTCTTGGTTCACATCTTTGCGATAGGTTAATTGAAAGAGGTGATGAGGTTATTTGTCTCGATAATTACTTTACTGGCCAGAAAAAAAATATTGCTCACTTAACTGAACATCCAAGATTTGAACTTGTTCGTCATGATATTGTTAACCCCTATTTTGCTGAGGTAGACCAAATTTATAATTTGGCTTGTCCAGCTTCGCCAGTTCATTATCAATATAACGCGATAAAAACTTTGAAAACATCATTTATTGGTGCCATGAATATGCTTGGACTTGCAAAAAGAACAAAAGCAAGAATTCTGCAAGCATCAACCAGTGAAATCTATGGTGACCCACTTATTCATCCACAATCTGAATCCTACTGGGGAAATGTTAATACGCTTGGACCTAGGGCTTGTTATGACGAGGGTAAGAGGGTGGCAGAATCATTGTTTATTAATTACAAGGATCAACATGAGGTTGATATAAGAATGGTCCGAATTTTTAACACTTACGGCCCTCGTATGCATCCTGAGGATGGGCGTGTTGTTTCAAATTTTATAACACAGGCCCTATTAGGAAAAGATTTAACAATTTATGGGAAAGGTAATCAAACGAGAAGCTTTTGTTTTTATAGTGATTTAATTGAGGGATTAATCCTAACAATGGAGTCTGCAAACTACATAGGTCCAATTAATTTAGGAAATCCTAGGGAATTTACGATTAAAGAATTATCACAGTTAATTAGAGATATTTTAGGAGGACATTTAAAAGTTATCGAGAAAGACCTTCCAAAGGATGATCCTACTCAAAGAAAGCCAGATATTTCATTAGCAAAATCAAAATTAGGATGGGAGCCCCAGGTAAATTTAGAAGAAGGTCTTCTTCAGACAATAGAATATTTTAAAAAAGAGCTAAATATTGATGAATAGGTCAATTAATGAATGTGGATCATGAAACAAAACAAAATAAAATAATTGCTTATTACTGTTTTGGAATAAATTCTGTTCTTGAACAAACAATTTTTTCCTGTAGTAGTGCTATCGCACAACTAAGAAAGAATGACATTTTCTCAGATTATATTTTTATTATATTTACTGATAAAATTGATTTCTTTAGCAAATTTAAACTTTCAGTTCAAAAATATTGCAAAATAATTCTTATGGATCTAAGTAAAGATAATTTGCTTTCAAATTGGAAAGGTGAACCTCCAGATAATTTTAGAATTAAATTAAAAAGCCTTGAATATTGTTGTGAAAAATTTTTAGATTCAAAAGTTTTATTATTAGATAGTGATACTGTTTTTATAGCTCATCCGGATGATGTTTTTGCTAAGATTAGTATTACAAATTCATTATTTCATGAGTATGAAGGAAGGCCAGAGTTTAATAAAACGCCAGGTCATAGACACTTTTTAAATTTCATAAAAGATTTTAAATTTGATCTTAATGAAAAAAGATCAAACTTTAATTTTCCTGTAGATATGGATTTATATAATGCAGGCGTTATTGGGTTGGAGAGTCGAAATGTTTTTTTAGTTAAAGAAGCATTGGCTATTCATAATGTCATTTTTGAGAAAACAAAATTTTATTATACCGAACAACTTAGTATTACTTATACAGTGCAAAATAAAACAAAAATTCAATTAGCAGATAAAGAAATTGCACATTATTGGTATTATAAGGAAATTCAAACTTACATCTCTAAGTATTTAAAAAAAGTTGAAATTGTAGATGATTATTTTAATCCAATTTTAATATTAGATGTTTTAAAAAAACTTCCAAGTTATAAAAAGTTTAAATCTTTTTATTTTAAAATCCCCTATAAAATCATTAAGTCTTTAAAAAAACGCTCCATTTTAAAATAAGAAAATTCAAAGAGAACTTCTTTTTGATAGCTGACTTTATTAAGTTTTTTTTGTTGATTTAAAATGAGAAGTTTAAGCATTTGATTTTGTAGGTCATTTGAAATATGTGGATCGTATAATATTCCTCTATTGCCAAAATTTAATAATTCAATTGTTCCGCCTGATTTTTTTCCCATTACAATAGTTTCAGATAGTAATCCTTCAATGGTCACCATTCCAAAAGTTTCCTTTTGTGAAGAGACAATTAAACAATCAGTTAAAGAATATATGGTGGTTGGGTCATCTACGTGCGAGATTAGTATAATTTGTTCTTGAATTTTAGGAGATTTCGATTTTATTAAAGCCTTAATTTGATCATAGTAATTTACACTAAGTGATTCTTGATGAGTAGGAGATCCAATTATAAGTAATTTTGAATTGGGAAAGTTTAATATTATTTGTAGAAAATTTTCAAGAACTTCAAGTTGGCCTTTGCCTGGATCAATTCTGCCAAGTATTGAAAATACAAAATCTTTTTCTGAAATATTGTATTTTATTTTTAGTTCTGGTATGTGATTTTTGTGAATACTTAGTTTTTTAACAAAGCCATAGGTATCCATGCTGAGTGGGATTACTTTTATTTTATTTTTATGAAAGTGGGTTTTGTGCAATAGTTCAATTTTTAAACTTTCTAATGGTGTTATCCAATTGAACAAACTCAAATATTTTAAAGTATGATAAAAATCTTTTTTATGAATACCCAATTGCATTTGTTGTACATAGATGAGTTGTAATTTTTTTTTATAAAAAAGTTGTAAGAAAATTTTGCACCAAAATCCTAAATCAATATCTTTTTCGCTGCTAAGGTATAGAAAGTCGATTGGGTTTTTATTAAGAAAATATAACAATTTAATTATACATTTTATGTTGAAATATTTTGGCCCTGAAGGAAGAAGTGTGATGTTAAGTTTTTTTTCCTTTGCACGATCTAAAGTTGCTGCATTTTTTGAAATAAAAAGTGGAAAATCTGAAGGAAAATTTTTATGAAAATGTTCTACAGTATTGATAACATTTAATTCGAGACCTCCCAGTGATTCAGAAGTTAACAGAAATCCTATTTTCTTTTTTAAATTTGTTTCCATAGTAAGTTTATAAAGAATAGGCCAAACTATTAATTAATGAAATCAAAAATTTCGATCATTTGTTTATCTCCTTATCTTGGAGGAATGGAATTAGACGCGTTAAAGCTTGCGGACCTATTATCTTTAGAATTTGAGATAAGTTTATGTTTAAGAGCAGATTCATTGCTTCATTCTCATGTTTTGCAACAAAGTAAAATTGATTGTAAAAATAAGTTTTCAATTAAAACATTTAAGTTCTTTTCAAATTTTAGTCTTCCATTAATATGGAGACTTCGAAGATTTTTTTGTCTTGAAAAGGTAAATATTTTAATAGTTTTTGGTTCTTCAGAATTAAAGGCGATTATTCCTGCAAGCTTGGGATTAGGTATTGGTCTAATAAATTTACATGGTACAAATAAAAATGTTTTTAAAAAGAGTTTATTTCATCGATTAATTTATTCAAAAATAAATGCACATATTGCACTTTCAAAAACTTTACTTGAAAATATAAAATTTATTTTACCTATTTACAATCATCAGATTTTGAGAGTTATTCCAAATTATTTTTCAATTATTGATAATGTAATTAAAGATGAACAAAGATCTAATAATATTGAAATTATCCATGTAGGAAGAATTGTTCCTGGAAAAGGCCAGTGGGAAGCATTGCTGGCTTTTAAGTTTGCTATGGCATTTAATTCAAATATTAAAATAAGTTTTGTAGGTAGCGTTGAAGATGAAGTTTATTATTCTAAAATAAATGAGTTTCTTTTAGAAAATGAAATGCAAAAATTTGTTACTTTTTTAGGATTTCAAAAGGATGTAAATTATTTTTTAAAGGATGCAAATGTTTTTTTATATCCTTCTTATGGTGAAGGTTTGCCTGGAGTAGTATTTCAAGCTTTTAGTTTTGGAATTCCAATACTTTGTTTTGAAAATACTGTTTTTCCTGAGTTATTAGAGACTGGATTTTCATTTTGTATGGTAGAAAATTTAAATCAGGAAAAATTAAATCATGGTTTAAAAAAAATATTAGAAGATTTAGCAAGTCAAAAAAAACTAGCTTTAAATAATATTCAAATAATGAAAGATTTCTTTTCAAAAGAAAAAGTTTTAGTTAGGTGGAAGGATTTAATTTCAGAGGTAATTGAGAAATTAAATAAAAGCTAAGTAAAATTACTGCGGTTGTTGTACCTGTAATAAACATTGAGTGAACTAAACCACCTGTGGAAAACGCCACAATGACGGGCATTGATATTTGTCCAATAATATCTTGGCGTTTGTAGCTTTCCACAAACCAAGAAATGATAAAGGATATAAAAAGTAATGTTCCAACAATTCCAGTATCAGCAATCAATTGGAATAAAGTACTTTCAGAAATTCTTGTACTTGCATTTAGAATTTTTTCCTTGTGTCGTAATTCAAAAGTAACAGTTTTTGCTGCCAGTAAGCCGTTGCCAAAAATTGGTGCTTTGGGAAAATCACTTTCTAGTGTCTTTTTCCAAACAGCAAGTCGAATGACGTTAGATTCAGATTTGCTGGTTGATAGTAATCGAATACTTGAAGATTCTTGAGAGGTAAAAAAACTAAGTAAGACAATTAATCCAAGCAATGTTGGGCTAATAATGAGAAACATTTTAAACAATTTCGGCTTTAATTGAATAAAGATAAAGGGCAAAGCTCCAAGAAGCGCTATAATACCGCCTCTTGTATTACTTGTTATTAAAGCCAATAAAATTGGTAAAGTGCAAATAAATACAAAATGGAGATTTAATTTAAATTTTTCAAAAAGTATTTTTCGATTGAGGAATAAAACCATACTCATGAGTACGAAAAGTGGGGATTCATAGCCAAATTGCATACTACCAGTGAACCCAGACAGCCTTCCTTCAAAATTATGTGGAGTCCATCTTGGAATATCGAAATTAATCATTCTGCCAATGAGACCAACAATCGCTGATAAGGCCAGTGATCCAAAAGTTAAATTAAGAAGTAGTGCCAATTTTTTTCTTGATAAAAAGCCTAAAAATTGCATGTTAATGAATGGAATAAGGAGAAGCCCAAATATTAAGTATCTAAGTTTTTTTAAATCGGCGATATTAATTGTTTTTTCTGGCATTAAAAAATAGATGAATGAAGTTATAGAAAGAATCGTTGTAAAAAGAAATAGGATTTTCCAGCTAAGATGACCTTCTTTTAAAAATTCTAAAATATCTTTTTTAGACTTAAATAAAGAATAGGTGGCGATGATTCCTAAAATTCCGTGGAATAATCCAGCGATGGATGTTGAGATGTGTGTACTAATGACTAATACACACACACTAAAAAAAACAATTTTTAAAAAAAGAAGATTTTTATTTTTAATAGCAATGTTTGTCATTAAACAAACTTTAAAACGACGCTGCAAATGTGATCAACATCTTTTTCAGTTAAATAGGGATGCATTGGTAAGCTAACAACTTTTGCTGCTGCCTTTTCAGCAATAGGATAACTTTTATTGCCGAAACCTAATTGGACGTAGATTGGTTGTTTATTTAGGGTTAAAGGATAATGTACAGATGTTGGTATGCCTTCTTCAGTGAGAGCTTTTTGGAAGTTATCTCTGTTTTCAACTTCTAGAGTGTATTGTGCATATACACAGGTATGTCCTGTGGGAACTTTCATTGTTTTAACTTTGCCCTGAAGTTTTTTATTGTACATTGCAGCCACCTGTTGTCTTTGCTTAATTTCTTCAGGAAAAATCGCAATTTTTTCAAGTAGTATAGCACATTGAAGTGTATCTAATCTTCCGTTCATACCAATGCGAGTATGATAGTATCTTTTTTCTTGTCCTTGATTTCTGATTTCTCTCATGACCTTCGCTAATTGATCATCATTTGTAAAAAGTGCTCCACCGTCACCATAACATCCAAGTGGTTTAGCTGGAAAAAAACTGGTTGAACCACACTGGCTGAGGTTTCCAGAAAATTTTCCATGATAGGTGGACCCAAAGCTTTGAGCACCATCTTCTAGAACAAAAATATTATTTTTAAGGGCAATTTCATTAATGGGATTCATATCAGAAGTTTGGCCATAGAGACCCACTGGGATAATGGCCTTAGTTTTTTTTGTAATAGCAGCTTCAAGTTTGTTGGGATCCATGTTGTAGGTGTCAGGATTGATATCAACAAAAACCGGAGTTGCGCCAGCAAGGGAAATCATTTCTGCAGAAGCAAAAAAACTAAATGCAGTTGTAATTACTTCATCACCTGGGCCAATATTTTTTGCCATCATTGGTACAAGTAAAGCATCAGTGCCATTGCTCATTGAGATAGCATGTTTAACTCCAACAAATTTTGTTAGCTCCTGTTCAAATTCTTCAACTTCAGGACCCATGATGTATTGGCCATGCTCTAAAACATTTTCAATTCTTTTTAATACTTTTTCTTTAATGTAACTGTATTGTTTTTTGAGATCGATAAAAGGCATCATTGGGATTTTCCTTTGCTAAAGCTTGAAATTAATTTTTAAATAAGATTACTTGAAAAACATAGATTCGTCCAAGGGTGATAGGATAATTTAAAAATTATTTTTTTGAAAGAATTTCGTTAACTTTTGCATATTTTAAAAAATTAGCATAGGCACAGGTAATGGACCAATTTAGGCCGCTAATGCCATCGAGAAATCCAAGTTTTAAAATATAAATTTTAAAAAATGTTGAGAGAAATCTTATACTTGGTTTAAAAGCTTTGATTTTCATTTTTACAGCTCTTCGATTTAAAGCTTTGATGGCCATTTTGCCTGTATATAGATTCATTTTTTCGATGTAATCAGACCAATCTTTATAGCTGTAGTGCAAAATTTCACTGGAGAGATTTTTTATAGAATTTTTTGATTTATCACTTGGAAATTTACTAATGACTTCTTCGTGAACAATAGCTTGATCAAAGCCAAAATAATCTTTGTGAAATAATCTTAATACTGGACGTTTATTTTCACCGCAAAAGAGAAGTGTATGCCCCATAAATACGAGCGTTCTTGGAACAAAAAATGCATAAGTTTCTGGGCTTAAGAGTACTTTTTGAATTTCCTTTGCAAGCATTGGCGTAATAACTTCATCGGCATCAAGTGACAAAATCCAGGGGTTTGTAGCAAAACTGAGTGCTTTTTCTTTTTGTTTACCAAATCCTAAAAACTCTTGTTTGAAAAATTTTACATTATATTTTGAGCATATTTCTTCAGTATTATCAGTACTAAAGGAATCTAAAACAACAATCTCATTACAAAAATAAAGAGATTCTAAGCATTGAGAAATAATTTTCTCTTCATTTTTTGTAATAATAACAGCACTAATTGCTAGATTCTTATTTATATTCATAAAATATACAGTTAGTATTGAAATGGTTATTAGGTAAAGAATATATTAAATAATTATGACACATTTTTTAATTTCAAGAACAGATAATTTGGGAGATGTTGCTTTAACTTTTCCACTTTGTGGTTTAATCAAAAAATTATATCCAAATTCTAAGATAAGCTTTCTTGGTAAAACTTACACTAGTTCACTTCTAAAATTAAATGAAGATATTGATCAAATTTTTTGTTGGGACCAGTGGGCTTTAAATAAAGATGATCAGATAATTGAGAGACTTAAAGATCAGCAAATTGATGTTGTTATTCATGTTTTTCCAAACTATAGAATTGCTAAGTTATGTAGAAATGCAAGCATACCAAAAAGGATTGGAACTTTCAGTCGAATTGCTCATTTTTTTACCTGTAATTTAAAGCCATTTATTTTTAGAAAAAAATCAAATTTAAGTGAAGCTCAATTAAATTGCCTATTATTAAAGCCACTTATTGATGACATTAGGATTCCTCGAAGAGAAGAACTTTTAAATTATTGCAATATTAATCTTGAGAAATTTAAAAGAGCACCATTTAAGGAAATTTCAAAGGAAAAACTTAATTTAGTTATTCATCCAAAATCAAATGGTAGTGCCTATGAATGGCCGCTTTATAAGTATAGAGAGTTTATTGAAAGCCTTGTACCAGAAGATTATAATTTAATAATAAGTGGCACAGAAGGTGAAAAGAATGAAATTGAGCAGGAGCTTCTTAATCCACTGGGAGATAGGGTTCAGTCGATTGTTGGAAAATATGATCTAGAGGAGTATATTGCATTTTTAAGTCAAACTGATGCCATGATTGCAAGCAGCACAGGACCTTTGCATATATCCTCATTGCTTGGCAACTTTACTCTAGGGCTATTTCCCCCTGATCGACCGATGTTTCCTATGAGATGGCTTCCCATTGGAAGAAGAATTAGTTTTCTAACTTATCGTAAAGGTCAAGCGATGAAGGATCTTCCAATACAGTTGGTGGTTCAAAAAATTTCAAAATGGTATAAGTTGTTTTAAATTTTAATACCAGTGGAATAATTTAGTGTCTTAAGTTAATAAGAATTTGAAGTCATCAATCGTGAGCTTTCCATTATAATATTGATCGCTATCTGTGCTCATTAAATCATCAAAAAGTTTTCTTTTTTCATTTTGTAAAAGCAAAACCTTTTCTTCGATGGAATTTTTTATGATTGGGCGATAGACAGTGAGTGTTCTTTCTTGGCCAATACGATATGCTCTGTCAATTGCTTGGTTTTCAACCGCAGGATTCCACCATGGATCCATTAGGAAAATATAATTAGCTCTAGTTAAATTAAGACCAAATCCACCAGCGCGAAGGGATATTAGAAAAACTTTAGTTTCCCCCGCTTGAAATATTTCCACCTGTTCACGTCTTTTTGTAATGGACTGGGAACCATCGATTCTTGAATAGGATAAATTGATTTTTTTCACAGCTTTTTGAATGTGATCAAGATAAGTAGTAAACTGAGAAAAAACCAGAATGGAGTGGCCTTCTTCTGCTAGTTGACTAAGATTACTAACTAGAAAATCAAGTTTTGTGGAAATAATTTCGCTTGAATGATTTTGCCATAAACAAAGCTGACGAAGAATTAATAAGCTTTTTAAAACCTCAGCCACTTGAGTTTTTGACTGGTTTAAATCTATGTTTCGGCGAATAGATAATAGTGTTTCTTTATAAAAATTTTCTTCTTCAGGATTGAATGCCAGTGGGATTTGTTGTTCGATTTTTTCAGGTAATTCTTTTAATACCTGTTGTTTAGTTCTTCTTAAAATGAATGGTCTAGCTAAAGTTTTTGCATAGTTTCTATCTTCTGGTGCATTTTTTCTAGAGAACTTCTTTTCTCCCCAAATGCCTGGAAGGCAAAGATCTAAAACATTATAAAATTCCACTAGATCATTTTCAACAGGCGTACCAGTTAAAGAAAATCGAACTCTGGCATTAATTTTTTTTGCAGTCATAGAACCTAAGGAATTATAATTTTTGATTTGCTGAACTTCATCAAGAATAAGTAAATCAAATTTATGTTTAGAAAAAACATGATCAAAATCTCGCCTTAAAAGCCCATAGCTTGTAATAATGATTTTTTTCTGTTCATCAAAAACACGATCTTCTCCATAGTAGAGTGAAACTGCTAAATCAGAAAATTTTTCAAACTCCTGTTGCCAGTTCCATAATATAGATACAGGACAGACGATCATTACTTTGGAAACTTTATCATTGATACTTTGCAGTAATGCAATAGTTTGCAGTGTTTTACCAAGACCCATGTCATCGGCCAAACATCCGCCAAGGTGATGTTCGTATAAAAATCTCATCCATTTAAAACCATCGGTTTGATATGGTCGAAGAATTGATTCGTGTCTAGCATCAAGTGGGTAGTTAGGAACTTCTTTGAAATTAAGTAATGAATTAGCTAAGCTAATTTCTTCTTCAGTTAAGATATTATTAAAACCTAATTGATGTAATTTAAATACCTCTAGAATCCTAGTGCGATTGATTGTGATTTGAGTGGTTACAGTAGATCCTGGAGAAGCACCTTTTAAAAGTTCATCATTGCTAAGATTTTTTTTTATGAGATGATGAAAAGCTAAATGTTGGTCTTCTAGATAAATAAGTTCATTGTTAATTAATTGAACTCGCTCATTATTTTTAATTTGATAAAGTAAGCTTAGGTCTTCCTGGGTTAAGGAGACTTCGAGATTAAACCAGTCAATGTTTCTTTCTGCCCTGCTAATTTTTGATTGCGGTTGCCATGTTCTAATGGGTGATTGATTATAAAAAATTTGTATTTTTAATTGAGAAACATATTTTTGAAATCTTGCTAGGATATTAAATAAGATTCTCTGAGGTACGTTTGATTTATAGAATTTTTCATCATGTGAAATTTCTGTCGTTGTAATAAAATAAGAAGATAATAATTGGGATTTAATATAAAGGAGATAGCAGAGAACAATTTTATCCCAAATGATGAGTTGATCAGATTGAGCATCATAGCTTAGAAAGTGTGAGGCATGTCCAAAATGAGTAAACCAATTTTTAAAAATTTCTGATTTTTGCGTAGGACGCACCATTGTCCAGTTAACATTATCGATAAAGTTAATTCCAGGATGATCCTCTGTTGATTTTTTAAAATCTTCAAAAGAAAATAATTCTTCATCAACAATTCTACTTGAAAATTCAAATTTTTCTGGCAAGTAAATGGCGTTTTTAATAATTTCTAAAAGTTGTAATTGAGAGTTAATTTGAGAGGTAATACCATTTTTTAAAGAAAAAAGTGATAACTCAGAGGGGAGAGGGAGCGTTGATCCATTATAATCAGTAGTGAGTTCTATTTGGTATTGTTCTTTGGATTCAATAGGACGCAAAACATATCTTAGATATTGAGCACCACTAAGTAGTCCATCAATGTGATCATTTAGTGAAAAAATTTGATCCTGAATTTTTAATTTAAATTTTATATCTTGTTGTTCTAATAGATGTGAAAAGTGTAATAAGTATTCCTTAAGTGGCTTGAGAATTTGTCCTTGATTGTAGTGATTAATAAATTCTTTTAAGCTTGCAGGGGTTTGGTAACAAATACCGGAAGAGTGATCAAAGATAAATTCTTGCCCAAGAAATGAAATTTTTTCAATTACTTCAATTTCAGTGTTATCAAAAGCGGAATGATAAACTTGGAATTGTATGGCAAGACGGTAGTATAAATCACTTTTATTGCCAAAGTGATTTGATTGTTCCTGCATGTCAGATTGGGGAATAAGTTTAATAGTAACAGAATAAAATTCTGGAAAGGGCATTTTTTCAGCGAGGGATTTTGCCGTTTTATCTTCTAAAACATAGAGAATGTCTTCAAAACTTTTATATTTCCAGTTTAGATTAATTACTCCAGGATTTTTATATATATACCCCCATGTTTGCGGGAGAAAACCTTCCATCGATGATGCTGAAGTTGCATTTTCAGGGGAGTTTTCATTTGGCTGTAAAGGTATTGATGTAAGTGATTGAGTTAATCCCGCTTGTAATTGATGGCGATAAAAATAGCAAAGCAGAGCAAGAGTATGTTCGCAATGCTCAGATTCATTCCATTTAGTACAATGGCAATTAGTTTTTAGTTTAATTTCAGATTCAGTATTTGTTCCAGACACTTTACAGGAATAGACTGAGGAATTTTCTTTTACTAGACCAGAGACGATAAAATGATTATTCCAAACTCCTTTTTGGAAGGAAATGGAAATTGCTTCTTTAGAAAAGATATTTTGAACTTTGACAAGCGATGAAGTATTTAGTTGATGAAATGGGCCAATGATTTTTTGTAATGATTGCAATGAGGGAAACAACGAGACCCCTAATTAAAATTTAGCAATTTATAATTATAAAAATAGTAATAAAAAAAGATGCTGTGCTTAACATGATACATCAAAAATAGCTTAAAGCGTAATTTTTGATGTTGAAAACTAGAGAAGCAGCTCCTTTTTGGGATTGCTTCTCTAGTTTAATTGTTAATTAATTATCAATATAGGCTTTTAATAATTTTGCTCTACTAGGATGTCTAAGTTTTCTCAAGGCTTTTGCTTCGATTTGCCTAATTCTCTCTCTCGTAACAAAAAAGTCTTGTCCTACTTCTTCGAGTGTATGGTCTGATTTTTCACCAATTCCAAACCTCATTCGAAGAACTTTTTCTTCTCTGGGAGTTAAAGTAGATAAAACTGATCTTGTTTGTTCAGATAGAGTGACACTCATTACTGCATCTGCAGGAGAAATAATTTTTTTGTCTTCAATAAAATCGCCAAGTGAACTGTCTTCTTCTTCTCCAATCGGAGTTTCTAGCGAAATTGGCTCCTTGGAAATTTTAAAAACTTTTTTAACTTTATCAATGGAGAGTTCCATTTTTTCAGCAATTTCTTCTGGAGTTGGTTCACGTCCAAGTTCTTGGAGTAATTGTCTTGAAGTTCTTGCTAGTTTATTAATTGTTTCAATCATGTGAACAGGAATTCGAATTGTTCTTCCTTGATCAGCAATTGCTCGGGTTATCGCCTGTCTAATCCACCATGTGGCATAGGTGGAAAATTTATATCCTCGCCGATATTCAAATTTATCTACTGCCTTCATTAAGCCAATATTTCCCTCTTGAATGAGGTCAAGAAATTGTAATCCTCTATTTGTATATTTTTTAGAAATAGAAACTACGAGTCTTAAATTTGCTTCAACTAATTGAGCCTTGGCCTTGTCTGCTTTTTCTTCACCCTTAATAATAATATTATAAACATTTTCAATACCCTCGTAGGACATGCCTGCTTCCATGGAGAGTCGTCTTAATTTTCTTAGGACATCTTCTTGAGATCGAAGTAATTGTTCAATTTTTGCATCTGTCGTATACAGATTTCGCGCAAGATTTCTTTTAAAGTTATCGTCTTCCATTACTTTATTGTATAGATCGCGATACTCATCATCGGTCTTAACTTCGATAAATTTATAAATTCTTTCCTGTTGTTCATAAAGATCTTTGAATTGAAGATAGAAATTTTTAACAGGCTCAACAAAGCTGTTAATAATCTTGCGGTTAAAAGTTAAATCAATAAGTGTATCTGAAAGGAGCTTAAAAGATTTTTCTTGGTTTTTATCTAAAGGTTTTAATGTTCCGTCTTCATTAATAATTTGATTGAGAAGCTCTTGAAGTGTATCACACAATTTGCAAATTCTTATTCTTGTTTTATCAATTTCTTCTTTTGGTGATTCGTCATCAAGACCTCGCACTAGGTCCTTAACGTATTCATCCTGTTCCTCAGCACTATGGATTTTATCTTTTAGTGCAACGATTTGTTTCAAAGCATGTGAGGAAGAAAGACATGCAGTGACGATTTCTTTTTCACCTTCCTCAATTTCTTTAGCAATGTGTACTTCACCTTCTCTAGTAAGCAGGGCAACAGATCCCATTTTTTTTAAATAAAGCTTAACAGGATCCGAAGAAGAAGAACGTAGTTCCTCTTTTTCTTCAGCAGTTAAAGCTTCTTCAATAAGTTCTGCACTAGTTGTTGCAACTACTTCATCTTCTTCTTCATCTTCAGAATCACCAAATTTAATGTTGATTCTGTTATCTTCAATTTTTGCGAGAATAGCATCCACGTCTTTATGGTCGATTATTCTTGCAGGGATAGAATCGTTTATCTCTTCAGGGTTAAGAATGTTTTGATCTTTTCCCTTGTGAAGGAGTTTTTGAAACTCTTTAGAGATAAAATAATCAGAAAGAGCTGCCATAATGTAATCCTTCTTTTCTTAGTGAAGATTCATTTATTATTTAATGATAATAAATTAAATTGTTACTTCTTTTTTGAGAGTAAATATTTTTTTATCTATTTCATGAATGTTTTTTAGTAATTCATTTTCAGCAATTTGTTTGTTGCTAAATTTTATTTTTAATTCTTCTTTTTCAATTTTTAAGTTTTCTAATTTTACTTTTTTTAATAAATCCTGGAATTCCTTAAGATTAATTTTGTAATTTCTTGGACGATACTCCCAGTCAAAAAGCATATCTTGTATAAAGCCCCATTCTTTTTTGGGAAACCCTTTTCTCTCAAGAAGAGTTAAAACAGTACTGGGAAATTCATTAATATCAATTTCTTCAAGCAACCTGGGTAATCCCCCAATAATTTCAGCTAATCCTATATTCTTAACAAATTTAGCTATTTCTGTAAAATCCTGAATTTTAACAATATCTGGATTTAAAAGAAGATGTTTCAGAAAAGCGGACTCCCATGGGAGCATTGGCATTAAAATATCACCATTCTTATCGAAATCTATAGGGGAGAAGGTACTTTTAGTTTCTGAGTGTAATTCCTGATCTAGAATTTTATTACTTATTACATCTGTCTGAATTAGATTTTCCTGTAAAGGGAAGGTATTTTTTTGCCCCAATCTAAAATCTCTATAATTTTGCAATAAAAGTTCGCTAGGGACCTTTAGTTGAAGCTTTTCTGCGGCCAGGGATAGCCTTTCAAAGGCCTCCATTTTTTCACCTAAAACAGAAATGAGGGACATGATGTTTCGTAGAATAAGGAGCTTATTTTCAGTATTGTGAGGAAGTGGAATAGATTCAATTTCCTTTTGACAAAAAAAGTCGAGGGCATTATCTGCAAGAGCGACCCTCTTATCAAACTCAATTCGACCAAATTTAACCAAAAATTCATCGGGGTCCTTGGCAGGAGAAAGGTCGATCATTTTAGGAAAAATGCTGTATTTTAGAAATTGCGGAAGAAATTTTTTAGAGGCTTGAAAACCGGCAGCATCCTGATCGAGTAGTAAAATAAAATTTTGTGATAGGTTTTTAAGTGTTTTTAATTGGAAATCTGAAAAACTTGTTCCCATGAGTGCTACAGTATTTTGCATTCCCTGTTGATGCATCATAATAGCATCCATGTGCCCTTCCACAATGAAAATAAGATCGCGTTCTTTAATAAATTTTTTAGCTCGATGTAATCCAAAAAGAATGTTTTTCTTTTGAAAAATAGGTCCTTCCTGGGAATTTAAATATTTGGGAAGTTGTTTTTCTTCAATACTGCGCGAGCTAAAACCCACTACTTTTCCAATTGGATTTGTGATTGGAAAGAGTATTCTTCGACGAAAAGTATCGTAGTGTCCGCGATCGCCATTTTTAATTAATCCTAATTGAAGTGCCCTTTCGTAAAAATTCTTTGAAGTTGTTTTTTCGGAAAGCCTTTGGAGATAGTCAGCTAAATCGTGATAGCCAGAGGAAAAACAAATATTAAAATCCTGGACTGTTGTTTCATCCAATTTTCGATCTTCTAAAAAAATTTGAAATTCAGGAGGATTATTTTTAGTTGTTTGATCTAAATAGAAATCTAATGCAATTTGAGTGCATTCAAGACTTTCCTGAATGGCGGGATCAATTTTTTTTTCAATTTCTGGAAAAGTGAGTCCAAGTTCATTGGCTAAATATTTTAAGGCGTCTATAAAGTTACATTTTTTATAGTCCATGACAAATTTATAAACATCGCCTGCATTGTCGCAGACAAAGCATTTATAGAGATTTTTTTGATCATTAACTTTTAAAGAAGGACGAGTATCTGGGTGAAAAGGGCAAATTCCTTCGAAGTTGATACCTCGTTTTGTAAGTGGAATAAAGGATTGAATGATCGAAGAGATCGGCGCAGATCGAATTGTTTCTTTTAGACTTTCTAGATCATCAAATTTCATATTAAAAGAATTTTTTTTCTAAAATAAATGCTTTTATTTTAATTTGTTGTTTTAAAAATATTTTTTCAAATTTCGTTTGAAATGAAAACAATGGTGCTGCAATTTCAGGATTTATTTCCTTGTATAAATCGTGGCTGATAAATTTCATTGTCCAGCAATTTGATTGTTCAACTTCTTTGATAATCCATTGAAAGAGTTCATCGTGATCAGTTTTAAAATAAATATTTCCTGTATCCTTAAGAATACTATGAAGGGAAACTAGATAGTCTTTTTTAAATAATCTTCTTTTGCGATGTCTTGCTTTTGGCCAAGGATCTGGAAAAAAATAAAAAAGCTGGTCAATTTCTTTAACTCCAAAAATATGGGGAAGCCTTTCTGCAGCTGCCCTGAGAAGTTTAAAATTTTTATTTGGTAAATTATTAAGGTGAGTGGCAACTCCAAAACTTCTTTTAAATCTGATATCCATGCCAACGAAATGAGAGTTGGGGTATTGTTGGCAAAAATGGAGCATAAAATCTCCGTAACCAATTCCAATTTCAGCTGCAATAGGAGCAACTTTTTGGAAAATCATTTCATTCCATTTTCCAGGATGTTGCTCTGCTTCTTCTTCCCGTAGGACAAAATGGGAATAATTACCTAACTTGTGATGATACGGATTATCTTTGGAAGATTGGTAACCTTGAAATTCTATCATTTGCCAGAACTACCATGCAGATTTGATTGAAACAAGAGATAATGTGAAGAAATTTACTTCCTTCACATTATCTCGAATATGGAAGATTAAATCAGGGCATTTTCGCGGCCAATTATCCAACTAATTTTAAAGCTGCTTGTGAACTTAAATTAGCTTGGGCAAGCACAGAGGTTCCCGCTGCTTCAAGAATACCTAACCTAGCACTGTTGGCAGTTTCATTGGCAAAATCTAAGTCTCTAATCCTGCTATTACTTTCAGTAAGGTTTTGAATACTTACTTCTAAGTTATTATTTGTAGATTGCAATCTATTTTGGAGTGCTCCAAGTTCCGCTCTTTGTCCTGAAACTTTTTTAATGGCCATATCAACTGTTTGCAGGGATGTTTGAGCTCCATCTTTTGAACTGATATCTAGTCCATCAATTTCTAATGATTGCAGACGTGAATCAATATTTTGTGAATTATAGGAAATTCTATCAACGGCAGCATTATTTCCTACACCAATTTGAAAATCTAAAGTTTTTCCCGATCCATCTAATAGATTTGTACCGTTATAATTTGTCACTTTGGCAATTCTATCAATTTCACTTTTTAACTGTTGATATTCTAGATTTGTAAATTTTCGCTCGTCTTCTCCCACTGTATCTGATGAAGATTGAATAGCGAGTTCTCTAAGACGAGTAAGCATATTTTGAACTTCGTTTAATCCACCCTCAGCAACTTGAACGAAACTGATACCATCATTAGCGTTTCTTGTTGCCTGTTGTGAAGATCGAATTTCAGCTTTTAATTTTTCTGAGATGGCCAGTCCTGCTGAGTCGTCTGCGGCCTTGTTGATTCTTGTTCCAGAGCTCATTTTTGCCATGGAATCAGATCGATCTTTTGTCACAACTCTTAGTGATCTTTGAGCTGAAACAGAAGCTACGTTAGTGTTAATTCTCATTCCCATTGTTTACCCCTTAGGTTAAATGTGTATGCCTCCTTACAAAATTCACCAGTAGCAAGTTGGTAAACTAATTTTCAGATCCGTGGAAATTAGTTTTGTTGTTGTTTTAGAGCATCCTTTGCTAGAAGAGCTCTGCATCACTGCATTAATCTTATCGGATGAGTTATTGATCACTTTAGGCTATTTTGATTTTTTTAAAAAAATATATCACAAAAAAATAATATTTGATTGTTATGCTTGGTTATTGCTTTTTTTAAATTACTTTTTTTGACTTAATTTAAAATGATCATTAAGCCATTTAGTGAGTATTAATGAGGCCTTTGTGGCATTTTTAGGGTCTTCAAGTTTGAGATTGATTTGTGATTTTAAAATTTCAATTTCCTGCTTTGTTAGCACTGGATCTTGAGCAATTTGGTTGGTTTTTGCTGGTGATTGTGGTATTTTTTTTGCCTGTCCCACCTTTTATGCAGCACCAACTTCATTTTTAATAGTTTTTTTTCTGAGATTTTCCATATGCTCTTCAATTACTTCATATAATTCAAGCTTAGTTGATCTGGGATCCATTCCTTCTGGCATAGCAGAATAGATAACTTCATTGTTGTGTTCAGAAAAAATGTACCAAGTATTTCCAAGTTTTTGAAAAAGGACATTTTGAGTTTTTTTATTTTTTGTCGAAGGAACTGTATTCATTATATCTCCCTAAAAAATGTTTCTCTTATAACTTCTCGACAAATTGATTCCGTTTTTAAGAAAAGTTAAAATAAAAATGACGATGCGGAAAATTGTTCCTTTGGACTATTCATCCTCTTCTATAGGAAAAGTTAACCATTCAATTTCTCTATTATCATTTACTAAAAGTTCAAGATTTTTACTTTCTACAAAGGCAATTCGACCTATTCGATCAAATGTTTTTAGAAAAATTGTGGGCGCCCCCTCTTGAACATAAACAATAAATTCTTCACCAATAGTTTTATATTCAAGAATTGGACTTGAATTATTTTCTTCTTGGTAGAGAGGAATTTTTTTCACAAGGGGTATTGCACTAAATTGTGCCATCGTAGGAATGACATATAGAAAAAATATTACAATTAAATAATTATTAGAAAATTTTAACATTAAATTTTATCCCGTCTTAATCACATCCTAGCAGCTTTTTAGACATAAATTGAGAACAGGAAAAATAGTGTCAACCTATTGTTGACTAAGATTGAGAAGAGCTAATTTAAAACATTGAAAGTTCGATGGAAAACCATAATCATTTTTAGTCACCTTTTTGGGTTCAATCCAGGTGTAATTATCGTGTTCTTTTGGATCAATGATAATTTTTTCAATATGGGCTGGTAAAATTAAGGAATAATATTTTTCAATAATAGGATTTCCTTTTTTACTTAAAAATTCCTGTGATTGATTGAGATCAATTAATTGTAAAAATTGATTTTTAGGAATTCCTAGCTCTTCCTCTGCTTCTCTAAATGCCCCCTGGAGAAAGTCTTCTCCCTCTTCAACTTTGCCCGTAATATTTTGCCAGAAATTTCCTCTTTTTTCATTGGTCCTAAGTAATAAAACATCATATGGTTGAGGTTTTGTTAATGGATTTTCTCTAAAAACGACGATTTGAACTTTGTGTTTAACCACGTCAATCCTTATAAATTTTTTCAATGGGTAATTAGTTGAAAACAACTATTTACCTTGGTACCTTAGTTTATGGATTTTAATAATATACTCAATACTATCGTCCTGTCAGTTCCTGGTTTTTTAATGGCCATCGTCATTCATGAGTGGGCTCATGCTTATGTTGCCTATAGATTTGGAGATAATACTGCCCTAAAGATGGGAAGACTTACTTTAAATCCAGCTGCTCATTACGATATGTTGGGGACGGTCATATTTCCCTTAATAGGAGTCATTGCTGGTTTTGCAGCTATTGGATGGGCTAAACCTGTGCCAATAAATGCAGGTAATTTTAAAAAAAATTATCAACGCAGAGCACTTTTTTGGGTCAGTTTTGCTGGGCCAATGGCCAATTTTTTAATTGGAGTAACCTGTGCATTTTTAATTGCAATATTATCTATTCATTTTCCAAACTTTTCCTATACTCCGATTCTTTTAAAAATGCTTGGATATGCTATTAATTTAAATTTTCTGATTGGAGCTTTTAACTTAATACCATTGCCACCACTTGATGGAGCAAGGATGGTGAGTAGTTGCCTCTCTTATAATTCTGCTAGAAAATTTGATTCTATTGCAGAATATTCTTCCATGATATTTTTAGGATTAATGGCCCTTAGTTTTGCTGGGGTTAATATTTTAGGACAATTATTATATCCAGCTCAATTTGCCGTGGAATTTTTTATTAATTTATTTTTTCTCATGTTAGCACCTTAAATAGAAATATTATAAAAAAATACTATGATTGAATCACAAATTTCAGTTAGTTTAGATCAGTTTGATGGGCCACTTTCTTTGCTTTTGCATCTAGTGCAAAAGGATGAAATGAGGCTTGATCAATTAGATTTAAAAATTATCACAAGAAGATATTTAGATTATCTTAGTGAATTAAAGGATTTAAACTTTGATGTTGCAGGAGAATATTTATATTTAGCATCAACTCTTGTTTGGTTGAAATCGGGTTTAGGTCTAGATGAAGATAAGAGAGATGAGTTAAATCAATCATCGCCCTTGAGTGAAGCATTGCAATCGGAAGAAGATTTAAAACTATCACTTCTAAGATTACATTTGTTTCAAAAACTAGGTTCTAAACTTGCCACAATCCCCCAACTTGGAATTGATTTTTTTACTCGTGGTAAATTAGATAAGAAAAAAATGTATGCCTTTAATGATATGGGATTAGATAAGCAAGTGCTTGTTACCGCCATGATTGATTCATTAAGAAGAGACTTGCGAAAATTTGCTCTAGTAAAAAGAGATAGGTTATCCATAAAGGAAAAGTTAGTTGAACTTTCTAAACAGCTCTATCCAAAAGAAGAATATCGATTTTGGAATTTAATTAAAGATAAAAGCAATATTCTAGATGTGGTGATTACTTTTATTTCCCTCTTAGAATTAGCAAGATTAAAAAAAGTAAGTCTTGCTCAAGCTCAAGACGGAACAGATGTTTATTGTGAAGTGTTAGCAGACTTAACTAGTTTAGATGTTGAAGCCGCCAATGGTTTTGACGAAGAATTAAATGATCCTAATTCTAGCAATGTAAAAAAAGATGTAAATTCTGCAGTAGGTGATGAGCTGATGATAACAATTGAAAACCAAGAGAAGAAAAATGAACAATTACTCCACTGAAAATTTACCTCCTAACCCACCAGAAGATGCTATAATCGCGAAAGAAAATCCCGATATGAATTCTGAAATAAACATAGATAACTTTGAAGATATCAAAGATGCTATGCAAAGTGAGGTTGAAGAGGAAAAGTTAATTGCTTGGAAGGAACTTACTGGACTTGATGATGATTCTTTAAGTGCGGCAATTGAAGCATTCATTTTTCTTAGCGATAGGCCACTGACGCTGACTAAAATTCGAGATTCTATTCATCCACTTTTGCCATTAAAAATTGTCTATGAAACTTTTCAAGTATTGCAACAGCGCTACGAAGATAAGGCACACGGAATTAGATTAGTGGAAGTTGCTGAAGGTGTACATTTTAGAACAAAGGCAACCCTCTCAGCTATTTTAAAAGAAAATGTAAAAAATCCCGTACAGCCACTTTCCCCTGCCACCATGGAAGTTTTGGCCATTATTTGTTATAGGGGACCTATTACAAAAACAAAAATTGAAGTTATTCGAGGAGTTGATAGCTCGCATTTGATTCGAACTTTATTAGAGAGAAGATTGGTGCAGATTTCTGGACGATCTGAGGATGAACCTGGCAGGCCAACAATATATGAAACTACCCGGGAGTTTTTAGAATATTTTAATTTAAATTCCAAGGATGATCTTCCAACCTATCAAGAATTAGAAGAGTTGGCACAGGTTGAAGCAGTAAGATCCATTCCTAAAATTAAAGAGGTTATCGATAGGGAAGGGCAGGAAAAATTTAAATTTGATGATTTGGAGGAGCTAGATAAATTGAGTCAATCTTTAAAAGATATTCCTATAGGAACAGAATTTACAAAACTACTCATGCCAGAAAAAGAGAAAAACATGTCTAAGGGGCTTGAAGGTATGACAAGCTTTGCAAATATAACTGATGGGCAAGAATTAGAAAAAAATAATATTATGGGTTTGCCATTGCCGCCAATTGTGAAAAAAACTCCCTTTGAGTTATTAGATGACTATTTAAAAAATACTACTCTTAATGAGTCAGCTGTAGTAGAAGAGGGATCTATTGCATCATCAAATGAATTTTCAAATGGGACTATCATATCAGTAGAAAATGATAATATTCCAAGTGACTTAGATCATTTAATTGATGCAGCTTTTGATCGATTAAATGCAATTGATCATGTAATTAATAAAAATTTTGAAGACGAAAAAGAAGTTAAAGAAAATGATGAACACGGAATCAAAGAATAATAAGACAGTTGGCTTAGTTAGATTGCATAAATTTATGGCCGAATGCGGTGTTTCATCAAGACGCCAAGCGGAACAACTTATCATGGCCGGAAGAGTAATGATAAACGGGGTGGTTTCAAGAGAATTGGGCAGAAAAATTGATCCAGAAGTTGACATTGTTCAAGTGGACCAAAAGTATTTGCGCCTAGAAGGCATAGAAAGAATTTATCTTGTTATGAATAAGCCAAGAGGAATTATGACCACAGTGAGCGATCCTGAGGGGCGTAAAACTGTAATGGATTTAATTCCCCATATTCCACAAAGAGTTTTTCCCGTTGGGCGTTTGGATTATTTGTCTGAAGGACTTCTCATTTTAACTAATGATGGTGAATTTGCTCAAATGATCATGCATCCAAAATATGAAATTGAAAAATTGTATGAAGTAAAAGTTTTTGGAATTGTGACTGCAGCAATTTTAAAAAATTTACAGCAAGGTATCCAAGATAAGGGTGATTTTTTAAAACCCCTACAAGTAAAAGTCATAGGGCAATTAAAAAATAAAACTTGGCTTGAAATTAGGCTATCTGAGGGAAAAAACCGCGAAGTGAGAAGACTATGTGAAGCTGTCGGATTGACAGTGGATAAATTAAAAAGAGTTTCCATTGAAGGTTTAACCATTCAAAATTTACCTATTGGTCACGTGGATTTTTATTCAAAAAAAGAAATTTTAAAATTATTAGGATTAAATGATGAGGGATTAAAAGTTAATAAAGTTAGAATGGTTTCAGAAAAAAAATCTATACGTACCGAAAAACTTGTCATGAAAAATCCAAATGCAAAGGTTGCGGCCAGAGATGAGTTTAAAAGATTTAGAAAGGACTTATATTATAAAACGATAAATTCTGGAGAAGTGAAAAAATTTCTTGAAACAGGACTTGGAAGAGAAAAAGTTAATGCAGAAGCACCAAAAAATTCTGTAATTAGTGAACCTATTACAAAACGAGAGGATTTTCCCAATATTCCAGTTTCAAAATCACCAATCAAACCGCGATATCAAGAGGGTCCGAAGAAGGATTATTCTTCGAAGAAATCAAGTCCTTTTAAAAGCGCTTCAAAGAAACCAAGCAAGGATTTTAGTAATAAAAAAAATCTGGTTAAATCAATTAATCCACGTAAATCTAAGAGACCTGGAAAAAAAGCCCGAGATGAAATGAAGGGAAAATTTACAGAAAAGAAACCAAGTTTTTCAAGACCACCTCAAAGCGACTTGAAAAAGCCTTTTAAGAAAAAACGCATTAAAAAATTCTAATGATTTAGAAATTCTTGATAATTCATTTTATTGATCGTATTTTTTTAATACCTGACAATAAAGTAAATCGTTAAGAGTTTCGATGCTAAGTTCAAGGGCTTGTTCAGCATATGGAATTTTACTTGATATCGCTGCTTGGGCTGGAAAATGAGCATGTTTAATAATGTTTGCTAGAATTTGAAAAAGCTCACTAGTTAGTTCAAAATATTCCTCTTCCTTTGTTGTCCTTGATACTTCTGCAAGTGAAACGAGACAGGATTTTATTAATCTTATTTGTTGAGGTGAAAGGTTTTCGATATTGATGTCAAAGGGTTGAGGGTTTTGTTTTTGTAAAATGGAAATTGATTTCATGTTTTCCCTTTGAAGTGCAACTACTGGTTCTTTTCGACATTGAGGAAATAAACTTAAATAGAAAAAACTTGATTTTGATACTAGACTTTAGACTAGAAAAACCATAAACTTTGCGGATTCAACAGATGACGCGGGGTGGAGCAGTCTGGTAGCTCGTCGGGCTCATAACCCGAAGGCCGTAGGTTCAAATCCTGCCCCCGCAACCAATTTAATCAATTTGTTCAGTTATTTTTCAGTTAAATCAAAAAAATCATAGAGTTCGTTTTTTGAAAATTGAGTAATCCATTTAGGATTGTTTTTCATTTGAAAATCAAGCAGAGGTTTAAAAATAATTTTAAAACTTTCCATTTTGTTATTTTTTCGAAGTTCAGTTTCTTGCTGAAGAATTGCTGTAACCATTCCAAGAAGTTCGATTCGCCATGAATCAAGTTTAGGTCTTAAAATGGCAAGATAAGAAAGTTCAATATCATATTTTTCAATTTCTTTATCAATCAGAATCAGTTGTTCTGGATCAGTAATTTCACTTTTTCTTGTTTTTAAATTTTTAATTTTTTCCTTATAATTTTGAGTTTTATTCAGAACGGAAGTTTCAATTGCTGATGTTGTTAGTTGTTCAACTATGATTTTAAAGAATGCATGTAATGATTTTTCATGATTTAGAATTTTATTATTAAAATCCATGCAATTATTTTCAAGAAAAATACTTGAAAAATTTCGATTTATTATTTGTGTGAGTGTTTCTGGCATCAGTGGAAGCTCGTTTAAATTATTTTTTAAGGCCATTGAATAGTTTGAGAGAAGATTTTCAGAGAAAGTTTTTTCGTTCCAAAGTGTTGTACAGGATTTAGAAGATTTATTTTTATTAGGGTAGAGAGTAAGTCTTGTATAAGTCCAACTGAGTGATATTTTTTTAAAATCATTGATGGCATTTGTTATCGTTGTGCTATTAACGTTTCCATTTTCAATCTGTCCATTTAGATTTTTTAGAATGGCATCAGCAAGAAATTGAAGCGCATTTGTAATGTTTTGATTATTCCAATAGATTTGTGAATAATTAATATTAATATTGGTTTTTTCATTCCATGCCATAATTGTAGAATTTAAGATTTCTTTTTTTTCTGTAAAATTTATAAATGATTTTGTTATTCTATTTCTCATATTAGGTGAAGTAATTTTAGATAATAAACAATGTAATACTTTTGGATAGCTTTGATCATTTATTTTAATGAGTTCTTCACCTTTTAAGGTTCCCCCTAGATTTTCACAGGTCTGATTTGAATTTAAATATAGTTGATCTATAAAAAGTGTGTTTGTCGTAATCCAAACTAATCGAGAATTATATTTTGTGACACCAAGGCTTAAAATTCTATTTTCATTCCAAATTGTAAAAATATCATTTAATGCTCTTGTAAGTTCTATTGAAACGTTATTTAGAAGATTTTTTTTATTAAAATTTAGTTTAGCTAAAATTGCTGATTCAAGTGATGTGGCATTCCAATAAACTGCGAGGTTGTTATTATCAATTTCGAAATTTTGAAAAGGTTTTTTTAAAAATAAAATTTGATCTTTTTCGGACAATCTAGAAAAGAAATCTAAAACTAATTGAAATTTTATATCTTCTCCATTATTAGGAATCGAGGAAGACCTATCAAGTTTATTTGCATTAAAAGAATAATTTGGTGAACGAAGAAGTTGTTGAAATTTTTCTAAAGTAAAAAAGGCTTTAAAATCAATTTTTTTTGCAAGAGCAACAATGTCAATGGCAAGTTCAAAGTCATTAATGTTTTGTTGGGTGATATTGGATTTTTGAGCTGTGGTTTTTTTATCAGAAAGCTGGACATCTTTTGTGGTAATTGCTGTCGTTAAATGTTCATTCCATAAATCTAATAAATGTTGTTCTTCTCTTGAGTTTTTTTTGTCTTCAGGGTTTTGAGAATTTGGAGTGTTATTTATATCAGAGTTTTTCTTTTCATTTTTAGTGTTAACTGCAATGAGAAGTGGGAGTTGTTCTTTTTCGCCAAGTTCAACAAGGAGATCTTTTATTTGTATTAAGCTTGCTTTTGACATGGTTGAGTTTTTACAGAGATACAGTTGTTTGCGTAGTTGATTTACACATTTAACTTTTTCATTAAGCGTTTCTGTTTTTTCACAAACAGTATTATTGCAATCATTTGGAGAATTTAAATTTTTTAAAAGATTATCTAAATTAAGCGGAGTAAATCCGCTCTTATTGGTATATTTAATTCCATTTGCTAATTTAACGGCCACATAAGCATTTACCATTCCAGGAGTTAAGCGGTTTTCAGTACTCCAGGAAGCCGAAAGACGCAGTATTTTTTTTATAAAAGATGCTCTTTTAATCGGAGAAGTTGGTAGTGCCCTATTAACTCTTAAAACTGCCAGTACTTGGGCTGCAACTCCAGCAAGAATGGGGGATGAAAAGGAAGTTCCATTAACTGGGCCAATGAGAGGATCTGAATCAGTATTTGAACCGGGATTAAGTTTATGACAAATTTTTCCCATGGTTGCTGAAGAATAATCATGTGATTTTGAAAGAAAGGCATAGACCTGTTCACCGGGAGCTGCAATGCTTCCTGATGTGGAAAAATCTGATTCTAGGGAATATTGATTAGTAGATGAAACAGTAATAAGCGGTGATTCATCTGAATAACCTAATTTATTATTTTTAAATTTATTGCCACCATTACCAGCAGCTTTAATAACAAGGCAGGGTTTTTTTAAAGAATATTGATACCAATTAGCAGTATCATATTTTGCTATAACTAAATCATCAAGAATAGACCCCCATGAGACATTGACAATATCATTGGTTGTGCAGGCATTTAAAATGGCATCGTCAAGTTGCTGGGAAAGTGCTGATCCATTAGCAAAAGCTGATGTAATTCTATAGGAAGTTAATTTAACATATTTAGTTATGCCAAAATTTTTTCCACCAATGAGTGATGTAACGGGTGTTCCATGTCCATCAAAATCCTTGGATGGTTCACCTGCTTGATCTATAGCTTTTTTTACTTCAAATCCTGCAAAGATATCAATTAGATTAGAATAATTTAATGAATCAAAACCTGAATCCACAACGCCAACTTTCGACATGTAGTGAATTTTAGAATTTTCAGTTACTGGTATTTGTGCAAATTTTTCTGCCAGGAATTCATCGGCCAAATCTGCACCAATTGCAATTTTTGCCCATGCTGGATTAGCTCCATCATCGCAGTGTGGGCCAATACCTTCGGCCGTATTTACCCAGTTTTCTTTAATGGAATTATATTCTTTTAGAGTTAAAGAGTAGGAGTATGAGTTTATGGAAAATGGTATTTCATAGAAAAAAATAATGACTAAAGTTAAGGATGATTTTTTTAAATGAGACAACATTTCTAAATCATAGCTTTAGGATGAATTTTGAGCAGAAAGAATAACCTAACCGTGTAATAATGATAATTAGGGGTGAAATAAAGATGAATATTAAAGAGGATCTTTTATGGGAGATTGTATTAAATACACAGGGAAAATGGGAAATTGTACATAAACAAATAAAAAATTATCGAACCACACTGAATGAGAAATTTAAGGGGAAATTTCGCGATCATTTTTTGATGGATCATTTGTATAAGAAGTTAAAAAAAGACGATTCAATTGATCTTTTTATCGATGCTACGGCCGGGTTAATGGGCGATGGTTTTGCTTTGATGGACCTTGCAAAAAAATTAAAAAAGAATTTCTGGGTTTTTGAATCAAGTTTAATTTTGCAGGAATTAATTCAGAAATCAATTCCATTTAATGGAGTTAGCTCGCAATTTTTTCCACAAACTTTCCATTCAGGATTAATTGAAAACCTAGTTCAACAAACAAAAAAAATTTGTCTCATCTATGATCCCATGTTTGAATTTGCTGAAAGTAAAAGTCTTCCTAAATTGCCAATGCAAGTTTTGCGCGAATTAAGTACCTTGGAAGTATTTCCTGAATTAGAATGGAGAAAATTATTAAATATGGTTTCAATAGTAATTGTAAAACGCACCCCAAATGCCCCATATTTATTTGAAAAATCTAATGAATTTATAAAGCCCCACTACTCAATAGAATCAAAACTAACTAGATGGGATTTTTATAAGAATTTTAATTCTTAGATTGAGATATTAAGTATTTACTCTCAGATGATAAATGCTGTAGTTTCTATTTTTAATTAAAATGAGCATACTAAAAAATTAAATGGTCCCATAGTTAAGCAGGATATAACTGGTCTTTCCTAAAGATCCGTCAGAGGTTCGAGTCCTCTTGGGGCCACCACTTTAATATTAGCCTCTATCTTATTTGTTGTATGAATAAAATAGAGGATTTTATCGTTATGAAATTCTAAGGGGTTGTTACAAAATATTTATTTACGTCCACATATTTTACCAGTGGATTTTGCAGCACAATTCTTTGATAAAGTGATTCAACAAAATTTAAAATGTCTTCATTGCTTTTAATTTCAGGTGGAATTATATAAGAAATTTCTAATGGATTTGTTTCACTTTGCAGGATGATAACCCCAAAGCTTTTTAGTAAATCAAGTAATTCATTTGAAGGCGGTTGCATAGGGTCAAAAACTCCAACCAGTAAATTATGACTAAGCCCAATGGATGCCTTTGAATCACCATCAATGACTTGGAGTGCAGGGCGAAAAGTATTTATAATAGAACATTGATTTCTTTTTAATTTACGAATTTGTTTTTTGCTAAAATTTTTTGTAATAAAAAGTGAATTTTCTCCACAAATCCCAAGATCAGACCATTTATCATTTTCTAAGAGACAGAAAGTTTTTATTTCTTCAAACTTAAATTTAAGAACTGATTTCCAAAGATTAGAGCAGGGTAATTGATCAATAGATGTCATGATTGCTGATTGTTTTGTTTTTAAATCAACCACAATTCCCTTTGATTTATTTTCTACAAGGAAAATTTTTTTATCTTCGAAGCGGTAAAAAAGATCATCATTTGATTTAGCAAATACATGGGTTTTGAAATTAAAAATGAGAAAGAAAACACCGATTGCATTAATAAAAAAAATCGACATATTCTTAGATTGTAATTTCATAATGTATTTACCCTTTGAGAAATTTATAGACAATTTTTGATTGGATGGCAAATGAACAAAATAAAATAAAATTAATAGCTTAGGACAATATTTTAGCCATCTTTGCCAATGGCTTCCACCGGACAGGATGCTAAGGCATTTTCACATTCCAAAATCTCTTTGGCCGTTTGAGGTTGTTTTTTAACGTAGGCATGTCCTTTGAGATCATTCATGATAAAAAAATGTTCAGCTTCTAGAACGCAGGCATCGCAGGCGATACATTGATCATCCACATAAAAACTTCCTGGAACATTTAAATCCCATTTTTTTGTTTTATCGGCCATATGCTTGCCTGCGATTTGAAAATATTCTCTAGAATTTAAGTATGATCTAAAAAACTAGAGCATTTTTTCTTCAATTGTGATGGATGCTTTTTCTCGCAACTTTTTAAGCAAATCTTCTGCAAGTAAATTTCCAATTTGTGCTGAAATCATTTGGTATTGAGAGTCTTTTTCTTTATCCCATTTTGCAGCTAAATCAGGCGCATTTTTTTCAATCTTAGATATCTTTTTAATTATGATAACGTCAGATGTTTGATCAAAAATGATTGGTTTATCATCAGCTTTTAAAACATTTTGATGTTGATCTGAGGTTAGGTTTGTACCACCTAAATTAGTTTCAATTTCAGTAACTAGAAAATCCTTAGATATTTGCAAATTATATTTATCCTTAAGGGCATCAATTTCTTTTAGTTGATTTTTGTCTAATAGTTCTGCAAATTTAGTGGTCCATTCTTTTGCTACAACTTGAAGTTCATCTTTTTTAATTCCCTTTAAATGATCCATCGCAAGTTCAGATTTCACACTTTCAAATGTTTTATTAACTGCAGGTGTAACGGATTCTAAATAATATATTGTATATTGATCTTCTTCTAAAAGTGGGCCAAAAACATCGCCTTTTTTACCTGCAAATACTTTTTTTTCTACATCATTAGCAAGTCGACCTTTTACGAGATCTCCAAGATCGGTAAATGTTGATACTTCCTTATTTTTTTCAGCAAAGCTTTTTGCTTCAGTTAGAAAATTTTTATTTTTTGCGGAGTTTAAAAATTGTTCTAATTTTATTTTGTCAGCATCAGCTTTCGTTTTGTCTTTAAGATCAAAAGTTAGTATGTGAATTTTTCTAGATTCAGCTACTTCGTAGATTGATTTTTTTCTTTCGAATAAATTTTTAAGAAGTTCTTCATTTTTTTTATTTGCAAGAAACTCACTCAACTCTGAATCTTTAATGGGAATGAGTGATCTCAAATCACTGGTGTTAAATTTGAGACTGTTTACTTTTACTCCAGAATTAAGTGAAAAAAAGTGAGCCTTAGCTTCATTTTCAGTTACAGGATACCAGGTAATGGCCATAGCAGATTTTTGTTTGGTTACTTCTGTGGCCTGTTGGTTTTCAAAAGAAAGGGGAGTTAATTTATTATTTAGCAATATGGCTTTATATCTAGCTAAATCAAACTTTTTATTTTCATCTAAAAAAACAGGATAATTTTTAACAATATTAGCAATTTCTTCTGGAGTTGCGTTGAGCATTTCCTTTGTTCCCCACTGTTCAATGAGTTTTGTATCCACTAATTGATCTACGATCATTTTTCCAATCATGGGCATTTGCTGTCTTTGTTCTGGTGTCATATTTTGAACACCCATTCTTTGCAATTGCGCCGTATAGAGGCCATAGGGAATATCTTCTCCATTGACTCGAGCAATAGAGTCGCCAGAAGTAATCTTCACACTGTCACAAGTGGAGAGACCAAATCCTATAGCGATTAGTCCTACGATAATCGAAAGAAGAAAATTATTTTTTTTTACGTCTTCAGTTACGGCAGTCATAGCTTATTCCTCGTTAAAAAATATCATTAATGTTAAATTAAGATCTTTAAGCATTTTATCTAAATCTACAGTTAAGGCAAGAATTGGTATTAAGCTCGATTGTCTTTTATAAGACCATTAGATAACCTAGAAATATTTTATAGGTTAAATTGCATTCAGTATGCAGGAAAATAAGCGATGAAACTTAAAATTAACTTTCAATGGCGCACACATTTTTTTCACAATGGTTTTGTTTTGCTTATTTCGATAATTGGGATTGCTACCCATGATTTTAACCCCTCAGACCCCACATTTTTTAGTCTTATGGTATCTGAGTTAGTTTCGCCGCTTCAGTCCAGTGCAACATCCATGAGTAAAAATGTAAAAAAGGTTGTTGATAATTATCTTTTAATCGTTGCAACGCGTAGTGAGAATGAGTTTTTGAGATTTAAACTTGAGGAGCTTAAGGACGAAATTTTTCGCTTATCATCGCTTGCAAAAGAAAATGAGCGGTTAAAATCCCTGTTATCTTTTGGTGAGCAAATTTCCTATGTGAGAGTTTTAGGACAAGTCATTGGATGGGATGCAAATTCAGAATATAAGATGTTAAAAATTGATAAGGGTTCCAATGATGGGATCCGTCTAAAATCGGCAGTGATTACATCACAGGGATTAGTTGGATATACCTATAAAGTTTTTAGTAATTATACTGAAATTCTGACGATTTTAGATTCCAACAATAGGGTGGATGTGCTCATAGATCGAACCAGAACTCATGGTATTATTGAAGGAATTTCACAGATGACCTGTCGGATGAAATACGTTTCAAGAAATGAAAATTTAATTGAGGGAGATTTAATTATTACTGCAGGTCTGGGCATGCTTTATCCGAAAGGCTTAAAAGTGGGGACAGTGGAAAAAATTGAAAAGGATTCTCAGGGGCTAACTATGGAAATTGAAGTTAAGCCCGCAGTTGATTTTACAAAGCTTGAAGAAGTTGTCGTTCTAATAAAATAATTTTTGGTATCATTTAAATATTAAAATTGGCTTAGATTATGTTGTCCTTAAGATTTAAAGATATTTTGTTCATGATGTTAAAAACAGTATTTATATTGTTTCTTTTAGATTTTTTAAGCGCTACTTTTTTGCCCACTGTGAGTAATTATTCTTTTGCCATCTCATTTAATCTAATTGTAATTACTTATCTTTCACTTCATTTGTTGCCATCCTATTTGCCATTTATCATTCTCATTATTAATCTTTTTCATTCAGTTTTTTCCATCGAAGGTTGGGCCCTTGGAACTTTTGTTGGATGCCTAATTTCTTATATTATATTGATTCTTAGAGAGATGATGCAGTTTACAAGTTATCTCATGATTTCTTTATTGATGCTTTTTGTGCAGATGCTTTGGAGTTTTATTTCAGGATTTACTCTTTCTTTAAAAACCCAGGAATGGGAGTGGTTAATAGTCTATGCTCGTCACTCCATTTGGCAGGCGGTTCTCCTCAGTTTACTAGCACCACTTTTTTTTATGTTGTTAAATAAAATTTGGTCTCGTAAGGATGATGAATCACAGGATACAAATTCCTCAAGTAGTATTGAGAATCTTTCTTAAAAGATCATATGGCCATTAGCGATTAAAGGTAGCAGTTCATGTTCGGTGAAGAGGATTTAGTAAAAACACACGACGAAAGAAATAATATGATTTCTATAATCATTTTATCAGCTTTTGCGCTAATTTTAGCAAGGCTTTGTTATTTGCAAATTTATAAGGGAGATGTTTTATTTCAGTACTCTATTGAAAATCGTTTGCGTGAAGAAATTTTAAGAGCTCCAAGGGGAATCATTTATAGTAGGGATAATAAAGTTCTCGTTAATAATTATCCGAGATTTGATGCTATAGTTACGCGGCAATACTTAATCGATAAGGAAAAAACAACTCAAAGATTATCTGAAATTTTGAATCTTCCATTAGATTTAATAAAACGAATTATTAAACGTAATTCTTTTCAAGCCGCCTATCGTCCCATCGTTATTAAAAAAAATATATCCATGCAGGAAGTAGCACTTATTGAAACTGAAAATGAGGATTTACCTGGAGTTAGTGTAGATGTCTTCATTTCTAGGGAGTATGCTGATGGCGATGTTGGCGCACACGTTCTTGGATATATTTCTGAAATTACTCAGGATCAATTAGAATATTATAATGAGAGAGATCGCATAAATTATAGACTTGGCGATTTTGTTGGTCAGTTTGGGTTGGAAAAACAATTTGATAAATATCTTCGTGGGGTTAATGGTAGTGAGTATGTGGAAGTAGACGCACTAGGAAGAAAGAAAAAAAACCTACGTCAGGATAATGTTTTTAAGGGAATTTATGATGTACCTGCCATACCAGGTCACAATATTAAATTAACAATTGATAGTGATATGCAAATCTCTGCTTACGAGGGATTAAAAGACCGAGTGGGTTCTGTAGTTGCTTTAGATATTCATACGGGCGAAATTTTGACCATGGTTTCTAAACCGGCCTTTGCACCTTCAGAATTTAGTAAAGGCGTTCAGAAGGACTATTGGTCAACACTAGTTAATAATCCCAATCGACCTTTGCGAGATAGAACAATTCAAGAACATTATTCTCCGGGATCCACTTTTAAACCATTTACTGCAATGGCACTTCTCCATGATCATGTTTTTGATGAAACCTCTGAAGTATCCTGTTCAGGTGGTTTGACTCTAGGATCTAAAACCTATCATTGTTGGAAAAAAAATGGTCATGGTTCAGTAAATCTCCGAAAAGCAATTAGGGAATCCTGTAATTCTTACTTTCAAAAAGCCGCCTTAAAATTAGACATCGATTCAATAGCTAATTTTGCCAAAATGTTTGGTCTAGGCGCACGAACAGGAGTTGATTTACCGCGGGAAACCTCAGGGCTTATACCTACAAAAGATTGGAAGTTGCAACGAAATGGTAGAGAATGGCAAAAAGGTGAAACTCTGTCCTGTGCCATTGGCCAGTCATATGTATTGACAACGGTTTTACAAATGGCCCTTGCCTACGCTGGAATAGCTAATGGTGGAAAAATTCTTCGACCTTATGTTGTGAAGGAAATATTTAATGATAAGGGTGAGATTGTAAAAAGAGGAAATTCTGAAGTTATTTCTACTGCAAATGTCGATCCAAAATTTTTAAAACCGATACAAGAAGGACTTTATCAAGTTGTAAACATGCTAACCGGGACAGGCTTTTATCACCGAGGATCTGGATTAGATATGGCCGGTAAAACTGGAACATCTCAAGTAATGGGAACAACTGCAGATAAAATTTATCAAAAATGTGAAGATATGCCTTATGAAAGACGCCATCATGGTTTATTTATAGCTTATTTGCCTGCAAGTAATCCAAAAATTTCAATCGCCGCAATTGTAGAGCATGGTTGCCATGGGGCGAGCACGGCAGCTCCAATTGTTTCAGCTCTAGCAGATGTTTACATGAAAAAATATCTTCCTGACTTATTACAAAAAAATATTGAATTGCAAAAAAAACAGGGCATTGGTGGTTCAATCAAGCCAACCCTGGAAGAAGAAGGCGATTCAATTCAAGCTGATGAAGGAACAGAATGATTAATCGATTTATTGAGATGATTAATAAATACGATTTTAGTTTTTTCCTAACTATGGGAGCTATTTTTTTTATAGGTATTTTAAATCTTTATTCTGCAACACATGCCGATGCAAATATGAATGTTCAGGGACTTTATAAAAGTCAGTTACTTTGGTTTTCCATTTCAATCCTTATTGGTTTTGTCATTAGTTTAATTAATACAAAAGACATTATGAGATTTACCTATGTATGGTATTTTTTAGTAGTCATTTTACTAGTATTAGTAATGGCAGTTGGAAAAGTTGGAATGGGCGCAAAGAGATGGATTGATTTAGGTCCGCTCCACATGCAGCCATCTGAGTTTATGAAACTTGCTCTCGTATTAGCATTATCTAATTGGTTTGCAAAAGTTGATCCAGATCTTCCTTTAGATTTTAAAAAACTTTTTCTTCCAGCTATTGCTACATTTATACCCGCAGTACTTATTATTATTCAGCCAGATTTAGGAACTGGAGGATTACTTATTCTTATTTTTGCATTTATGACCTTTTATAGAAGACTAAGATTTTCCACGATTTTTAAATTAGTATTTCTCGGAATGATTGCCTCTGGATTTATGTATGAATATGCTCTGAAGGATTACCAAAGAAAAAGAATTCAAACTTTTGTAAATCCTTATAAGGATGCTAAGGGATCTGGATATAATGCTATTCAATCTGAAATTGCTATTGGTTCGGGAAAATTTTTAGGCAAAGGGTACATGAAAAGTTCCCAGGCTTCTTTAAATTTTTTACCAGAAAACCATACGGATTTTGTTTTTTCAATTTATAACGAAGAACATGGATTTGTAGGATCTATTATATTGATTGGTTTATATCTTATTCTATTACTCAGACTTGTTTGGTTAGCAAAAAACGTCACAAAACTTTTTGATTCACTTGTGGTTATTGGCATTACTGCCATTTTCTTTTGGCATGTATTCATAAATATGTCGATGGTGACTGGGCTTTTGCCAATTGTTGGAATTCCGCTTCCCCTAATGTCATACGGTGGTTCAAGTTTGCTAACCTTTGGAGTTTGCATTGGTTTAGCAACATCTATTAGTAATTCTAAAAATATGTTCGTTGGAAACGACTTATAACTTATAGGTAAACTCTACCCATTTTTTTTTAGCATATTTTCCAGACTATAATGTTTAAGTGAATAAAGTTAAAAAATTATTACATTTTAATATTATAATATGTTTTTTTTGTCATATTTGTTTAGTTAATGCGAAACAGATTCAAGAAAAAGACTATTCCCTCATTATTGTTGATCAAACGAAAGTCGAATTGTTAAAAAAATCTGTTCCAAGCCTTCAATTAGTAAGGTCAGACAGTAGAACTTCAATACTTAAAATTGAAAATAATCATTTAGAAGAGGTTCAAGAGACATTGCATGAGGAAAGTGGAAAATGTGGAAATTATACTTATGTTCCCGATGGTGAAAACGGAATAAGTGGTGAGCAGGAAGCAATTCATATTATGAATCAATTGGCAGTAGAAACCCAAATTCAGAATATGAATGATAGTTTGAAATATATAAATAATTATGCCATAAAACGACAATCTCTCATCAATTCATGGATTTCTAAAGTACAAGAATCAAATATTAAAGATGTAATCACTGATTTATCTAGTTTTCCTACTCGTTACTACCAATCAAATTTATCACTAGCTGCATCTAAAGCTATTAGAGAACGTTGGCGCTATATTATGAGAAATAGAAGAAATTCTTCCGTGGAATTTTTTTGGCATTCTTGGCGTCAGCCAAGTGTGATCGCAATGATTAAAGGTAAAAATGATAAATATATTATTATAGGTGGTCACCTAGATTCTATCAACTCAAGTACGGTATCAGATTTTGCTCCAGGAGCTGATGATAATGCTAGTGGGATTGCAACACTCACAGAGATTCTGAGAGTCATTGAAGATGATAAATATGAACCGGTCAATAATATTGTTGTGATTGGATATGCTGCTGAAGAAGTAGGGCTAAGAGGCTCTGCAGATATTGCAAAATTTTTTAGGCAAAAAAATCGTGATGTTATAGGAGTTTTACAATTAGATATGACGAATTTTAACAAGGCCAATCCAAAAAATATTTATTTAACAACAGACTATACTGATGCAGCCTTAACAAATTATGTGGATAAATTAGCGAGAGAATATTTAAAAATTGTTCCAGGAAAAAATACCTGTGGCTATGGGTGCAGTGACCATGCTTCATGGTTTAAGGAAGGATATCCCTCGGTTAATCCATTTGAAGCAGACTGGGATTTAAAGCAGTATAACACCAAGATTCACACTGTTGAAGATACTCTAATGACTATGAATAATAACGCAAATCATTCTCTATTGTTTGCAAAATTGGGACTCGCTTTTGTTGGAGAATTAGACGTTGAAAATTAAAATCATATTTTTATGTACCATATTTTTTTTATTACAACATTGTAACAAGGCAAATATTTTTGGAAATTTAGATATATCGGATAAGAATAATTTATTACCAGTTGATAAAGATACCCCCATTAAGGAAGATCAAATTGATTTGACACCCGTTGCGCCAGATTCTCCAGAGGATAAATTATTTGTAGGTTTTCATAAAGGAAAACAAAAAATTTTTAGTATTAATTCTAAACACGTTGTTAAATTGTCAGCGATTATTCCCGAGGGTAAGCTATTCTTAAGTGGAATTTTCACAAATGCAAAAACACTGATTATGTTAAAATCGTTAAAATCCAGTGCTGATGCCGGGAGTATTTATGAACTTCTTTTGCAAAATAATGTTCCTAAATTGTTATTGAGAGAAGATTTAAAAAATTATACTAATGCAAATTACATTAATAATAATGATGACCAAATTATTCTTTCTGCATTTAAACAGGATGCAGGCCAAGAAATTTTATTACTCAATCGAGATATGAGTTTCTCAAATTATATTGACGTGAATAAGGAAAGCCTTTCAAGTTATCCTACTAGTGGAGAATTTAGTGGTAATAATTTTTATTTTAGTGCCTTTTCTTCTTCTGCTGGCGAAGAATTGTGGGTATTAAAATCTGGTGGAATGGCCTCAGTTGCAAGTGATGGTGTTCCCCTGGTAAAGAGTGGTTCTCCAGGTTTTTTTTTAGGATTTGATAACAAATTATATTTTACTTTTAAAATTGGCGGGACACAAAATTCTCCAATTGAAATGGTTGCCCATAATAGTTCAACTAATCAAGTGGAAAATTTACCATCAAGTAATATGAAATCAAATCCACACTTTTTAACCAAATTGAATAATTTATTTGTTTCAAGTTGTTATTCAGCAGATAAGGGCAGAGAGTTCTGCACCTTAGAAGAGAATGCAACCCAGTGGAATATTCAAGATTTAAATTCTGGCGTAAGTAACTCTTCTCCATTTTCATTTTTTGAATATGAGAATCGTTTATATTTTCAAGCTTCATTAAAAAATAGTGGAAGTGAACTTTTTTCCTTTGATGGAGCAAAAACTGATATTGTAAGTGAACTTATAAAAGGGGAAGAAGGTAGTTATCCTGAAAATTTTTGGGAATCCAATGGGGGATTATTTTTTTCGGCCTATTCTGATGTTGAGGAAATGAAAGTATTACATTTAAAAAATGCTGATAAAATATCAATTATTAAATTTAATAATGCAAATATTTCTTATTCAGAACCACTTACAAAAATTAATTAACCTAAACTAAGAGATTAACTTAGTGGTTTATAAAAGAATAGATATTAACTCCAAAGATAGTGACGTAGACCATCATTGTGATCAATAAAAAAAGTGCGCCTTCAGTTACACCAAGAGAAATAGATTCGTTACCTTGTATTTGTCTATCGTAAAGTAATATCGTCATTTTTTTCTTATAAAGATAAGCAAATTTTACTCCACCATAAAAGATTGGAATAAATATTCCAATCATCAGCAGATTTAGCAACACATTGCTAAAGTAATTGGTGATCTCCATTTCTCGTTGCACCATGGATTTTGAAAGTAAAATAGCAACACAGAGTAGGTATGTTGAAAAAGAAATGGCAATTCCCATTTCTTTTGGATTGAGTTGTTGTTTAAGAGAAAAATGAGAAAAAAAATAAAAACATTTTCCAGCTAACCCAAAACAAACAATACAAAATAACCATAAGATAATGACAATTGTGAGAGAGTTTTCGGCTATTTTTAAATTATTATTAATAAGTTGTGCAATTGATATAGAAGTTGCTGCTGTGATAACAGCATAGGAGATATTGTTTTTTTTTAATATTTCAATTTTATAATCGAATCTGTTAAATAAAATACCTTCCATAATAAACACAGAAAGTAGGTACAAGGCTGAAGCAACTAGCGACCACATGGTAAAATTAAATAGGGAATAAAATAAATTCTCATAGATGTGAGTTTCTAAGGCAGATATAACGATACTAACGCCAATGATTCTTGCAAGGTAATGGATTGTATTTGCAGAATTTTCCAGAGGATTAAAAACTCTAGAAACAGAGGTGTTTACTTCAGGGTAAAAAACGCGATGAAGATATTTCGTGCTCCAAATAATTCCACAAACAACAAGTGCAAATAAGACTCTTACAAGTAGGTGATCAAAAATTTCTTCCATAAATATTTTACCATCTTCTTTTTAATATTGGTTTATAGATTTAAGTTAAAAATATTTGAAAAAGTATTTCTTTTTTTCTTTTTACTGATCCCAGTTTTCTTCAGCCTTTCTGAAAATAAAAATTTTCTAGAGAGATTACCTGTTGGGCCAAATAAGTCGTTTTTAAAATTTTCATGATTGACATTAATTCCTGAAATGAGATCTTTCGTAGTTGGGATAAAATTATTCCATCCCAATTCTTTTTGCAAAAATTTAAAGGGGCGATAGAATTGCCATTTAATTTCATTTCCCTCATCAACCCAAATTCCTAATTTCGGATTTCCAACAAATATTAATCCAGGTAATGAAACTCCCATAAACTCGCCCTTATTCATGTTGCTATCAACACTTAAGATTGAAAGCCCTATGTATTTTTGAAGTTCCATGGCAACATTTTTTGGAGCTCTAACGAAAACTTTACGTGAAGAGTTATACGCACTGACAATTTTGCAATAAAAAAAATAACTTTTCATAAAGACGCCATGTTCAACTATGGATAAGAGAATAACTGATGCTGGTGCTGTACCGATATAATTTATAAAATCACTTTGTTTGGAAATTGAAATAGAAGTAGATTGATCATTGATCTTGGTTTGTGCCAATCCAAGATAAGCAATTATTATAATAAAATAATATATAATTAGATTCATTGTGCAATTATCTTGTTGATATCATTTAGTTCAGGTCCATTCTCACTGATTAGTGCATGGATTCTTTTTACTTCATGGGCTTTACTATATTTATCGAATACATCAGTTGCCTTTGTTAAATCAAGATAGGGCCCATTTTTATCTGCATATTGTTTAATAATATAAAGTGGAAGGGTTTTTTTCTCAGCAATTTTATTACTTGCCTGATAATATTTTGAGAGTCTACCTCTAGATTCACAGATAATTTTTTCAATGGAATTTGATTCTAAATACTCTTTTATTTCTTCAAATTTTTTAATATTGTGTGACCCAAAAATTTCGAAAACTTTAAGAGGAATCTTATTGGCTACTACCATTTTTGCCCATTTATTATTTGACCTGCGTAGTAGTTTCATTAAGTAGTGATCATCATGGGTAATATACTCTTCTATATTTTTTGGAAAAAAATATTCATTATCTTTAGAAGAAAAATATTGATAAAGCATTTGCTCTAAGCAAACTGCCCTATAGTGAAAATACACCATTAAAAACATATGAAATCTGCTCAGTAAAAAATCGTCAAAAGTTGCGATGGCCCGTTCAGTTAACCCTAAATGTTCTCCATCACTTGTTGAAACAAATTGTAAATTATCAAAAATCCAATCTACATCAAATTTTCCATAGCTTACTCCGCAAAAATAACTATCTCTCAATAAATAATCCATTCGATCACAGTCAATTTCGCTGGAAATCATTTGGCTTAATACAGGAAAATAATTTTTGTTATTTATAATAAAATAATTTGAATCAACAGGACGACCTCTTATCAATCCTGCTATTTCATTTACTTCAATGCCGTATTTATTTTTTATTTTTTTAAATGATTCTGTAAAACTCGAATCAACAATGGCCTTTATGGTGTAGTCCTCGTGACTAGCTTGAGCTAATCCATCTTCAAGAAAGGCATTAGGCATGGCCAAATCTTTTTTTAATGGCATTACTAGTTCAGTGGAGTGGCTAAGAGGAGCGTGACCAATATCGTGAAGAAGTGCTGCTAATCGAACAGTTTCTTTTAATCGTTCATAATCTTTTTTTTCAATACACGCATTGGCAAAAAGCTTATCAAATAACTGTGTAGTAAGGTGAAAGACGCCAATCGAGTGCAAATACCTAGTGTGAGTGGCACCTGGAAAAGCATATTCTGAAAGACCAAGTTGTTTTATATTTCTTAATCTTTGAAAGAAGGCATGTTCTAGAATTGGTTCTTCTTCGCTTCTAATGGGAATAGAGCCGTGTACGGGATCTCGAATTTCCATATACTTTAACTATCTTTTGTTAGGTCTTGAGCATGGGCTTTTAGCCAAGCAATAATGTCTTTAGACTCGTGCATAGGTTTATCATTAATATAAAGGCATGGAACTGTTTTTCTTCCAGTATCATTAATTAGTTTTGTTTGAAATGCAGGATCTAATCTTATATTGCATAATTTAACGAATTGTTGAATGTCCAGACTGCTTATGGCATTTAGAACCAAAGCGCAGTAAGGACATTCAGGAAAATAATATAATGCAAGTTTAAAGAAGTTTTTGTTCATTAGTAAAATCTAATATTAATTTTTATTCTTCTTCATCTTCAAGATCCTCATCTTCAATTTCTTCATCATCTATATCATCAATTTCTTCTTCTTCATCTGCTTCGTCATCAATATCTAAATCGTCTTCATCTTCATCACTTTTTTTACTTTTTGCCTTGCTTCCACTTTTTTCATCGTCGAGATCTTCGTTATAATCCCATCCATATCCATATTCTTCATCTTCAAGCTCATCATCAGGACTGTAGTCATTTTTTAACTTGCCCGTTCCACTTGAAGAGGTTTCTTCTTCTTCACCGTCAAAATCATCTAAACTAATATCTTTTGTGTCGGTGGACTTTTTTGCCATATTTTCTTTCGCATGAATTGCTGATCCAGCTAGTGCGGTTGTTGCAGCGACAGCTTTAACAGAAGGTTTTTTAGCTTTTCCAGAAGCGGCTTTTTTAGCTGGACTTTTTTGCGCAATAACTTTTTTGACTGGAGTTTTGGCGACAATTTTTTTTGATTCGACTTTTTTAGCTGCACTTGCTTTGGTTGAAGTGCCTTTTTTAGGAGCGGCTTTTTTGGTAGTCTTTTTACTGGCCAAGGCCTTTGTTTTAGTTTTTTTTACAGCACTTTTTTTACTTGCAGGTGCTTTTTTCGCAGCAGCTTTTGGAGCTGATTTTGAAACAGGCTTGGCTTTTTTTGCCACTTTTTTCTTTTTCTTGGCCATGATCAATTCCTTTGGTTTTTAGATCGAAAGTTTTTATTATTAAATTTTATTATCTTTAAGTATAAAACAGCGTTGAAGGATGACAAGATCAAGTTTGCCTTTGCTAAAAAAAATTGTCACTGAAAAATATCACTTTGAGATCCAGAGAATACCTGTTCAAGTTGTAGAGTATTCTTGACACCCTTTATTCCATCGGAGCCACCTTCTTTATAGATACTGGCGTCGTTGATGAAAAGTCCATTTCCCCCATTGGTGAGACTTGATAGGGGAATAAATTTAGTTGAGTAAAAGTTTCTTCTACTTAATGTCTCTCTTCCTATAATTTTATTTATTGAACCTGTGGTAAGTGTTCCACCTCCAGTAAGGGCACCTGGAAAATAAGCAGAAAAATTATTTAAAAGTTCTAACTTTGAATTATTTCCTTTAAAGCCCAGAGGGAAATTGTGAAATTGTCGATTGATTCGACCGTCCTGGGAGCTACCCTGAAGTGCGGCAACATAAAGTTCATTTAAGGTGACAGGCAATGGCTCAGGGCAACCAGCCTTTGCAGCAGTTCCAAGAAAAAAATGCTGAAATCTGCCTGCCATTGAATTACAAGTTAGTCCACTTGGATCTGGAACATCATCGTGAATGATATTAGCTGCCTCTTCATAAATTTTACCTTGGGTATCCGTACTACTTTGGGTTTTCATTTTTCTAAAAGTGGTGGCGATATTTTTTAAAGTAGTAATATATTTTTCAATGGATGGTTTTTGTGTTACGAGATATGTTTGAATTTCTTCGTTAATATCATTAGCATTTTCATAAAGAAGTCTATCCCCAAATAGTGGTGCATAAATTTGTGCTTCGCCATTGCTGTCAAAAACAAGTCCAAATGAATCAACTTCAACTATATTATTAATTTGGTTAGACGTGGGTATTAGATAATTAGCTTGCTCATATCTTGTGGGAGATCGAACATTTAAAATGGCATTTTTTACATCTTCACCAGAAACTTCCTGAGTCAGTGAAATATTGTTAAAAAAACTTTTAAATTGATCGATGTCATAAAGCCCTGCCGAAAGTATCTCAGGATTATTTAGTGGAGGTGGAGCAGCTTGCATGACAAATAAAGGTGAAGGATAGGTATTTTGATTTAGGTTAGGTGGATCGTATTGCAAATTGGGAATGGAATAGCGCATTTTATCAGCATCGTCAGAGCCTCCCACATTGTCCTCCTGGCTCGTAACATAAAATTCATTATCATTTGGAATAATAGGTGGGATATTTTTCATGGAAGTATCTTGGATAGAATTTACATTTCCAGTTTGAGAAATCGAGATGCTGGGATCTAATTTTAATCCAAATAAATAGGGATAGGTTCTAAATGGGGGATTTGTTCTAACTTTAACGGATTTTTCTTCTGTTGTAGTTCCAAATAATTGCGGGCCAATTCTAGCACCAAAGGGTTTTGCCGCTGCAAAGGCAGTTAGTTTAATGGGCTTATTAAATGGATTAAAAAGTCCCACAAAACTCGCTTCACCCTTTACTGCATAATAGGTTAGTACTTCGGGATTTTTATCAAATCCCATTGGATATCCTGGAACAGGAATAGCTACTTTTACCATTTGGCATTCACTCTCAATACCCGTTTGGAAAGGAGATTCATTGGCATTTTTTGAGCCCACTGCAAACATGCTATAAAAGGTAACGAGATTGACGAGATTAAGTTTTAAATCCACATAGAATTTGCTAGTACCCTGGGGTGCTGAACTGGGAATAAGAATATTATTTAATGAGTTTGAGGCACTACTTCGGACTTCAGTTGGCGGAATTTCAGTTAAGACAAAACTTTCCTTCATTTCCCGATCTACATCATTACCTAAATTTCGATAGGCCGAGTAGAAGGCCTTAACTGTCCTTTCATTTCTTGGAGATCCCTCGTCTTCGAGTGCTCCAATATTTGTTGTGCATCCTTCAATGCCATCAAATTTACAAATTCCCTCTTGATGTGCAGGGACATTAATCATGTATTCGATATTTCTAATGCGAAAGGCAAGTTCCATTGCTCTTACCCAGGCACCTGCTTGATCTACTCCAATTTTTTGAGTGTTTAATAAAAGTTCCTCGGTTTTTTCTTTAACGCCAGTTCCATAAATCCAGGCAAGTAATAAATTAAAGTTTGCCTGGGTTCTCGCACTACAATCCGTTGCCTTTCGACCACTTAGGATATCGGTGATGACACTTGTTGTTTCATCAATTGTATTAAAACCTGGTGAAGTTAGTCTTGGTAACCCTGGAATTGTATACACTGAGCAGACATCGTTATCATTTGAGCGGGCGCGACTATGAATGCAGACAGTGGGAAAATTATAGGCATCCTTAGAAGCGGAGGGACCAAGTGTAAAATCCATACCAGTACCCTTGGCGATATCAAGATTATTACCCTTGGTTCCAGGGCTTTGAACTCCGCGAGCAGATAAATTTCCTAGAACGTAATATTTAAACATCCACTCTTTATAAACGTTTCTCATCTCCCAATTAAGATAGGCAATATCGGTTAATTGTCTTGATTGTGTCGCAGCACCTGCCCAAGCAGCAGCATCTACCGCATTTTGCAGATTTATTTTTGCTTTTACAAAAAGTCCAAGATTAATCACAAAAGCAATGAGTGTGATGATCATGAGAATTGAGAGCGCAAAAAATAAAGTGATCTGTCCTCTCTGACTAGAGGAGGAATTTTTTGCTAGGGAGTTATGATCAAAAGTCACAGTTATGGTGCTTTTTGGCATGGTGCGTCATGATACTTGTTTTGCATAAAATCCTTATGAAACAACTTTGGTCAATAATTTCAAATACTTCACCTTACCTTTATTTTGGTCTGACTCTTGTATCTAGTAAAGTAGCTGGTTTTAAGATTACATCGCCACCTGGTGTGATCAAGCAGAACGTGGGCCAGAGGTGGGGTCACGTCAAATCAACAAATTCTAAAATCTTCAATGAAATTCTATCCCCCCTAGGTCTCGTAGGAGACCTAGCGGTCCTTTCCCTCTCTAGGAGAAAGTCTAAATCTTATTGTAAAATGAAGTTATGAGAGTTGAGTATCGCCCAATTAGCACAGAAATTATCCAAGCCAAAAGTAGAAAACAAATGGTCTATTGTGCTCTGTGTAGTCATCCAAGGCAGCAGTGGGTCTCCTCTCCGCATTTATCCACTCGCCATCATCTACAAATCATTATTTTAGCAGTTTTTTTAGGGTGGAGTCTTTTTTCAATTATTGGAGAAGTTGCTTATTTCCTATACCCTTTTTGTTGGATGATAGTGGATTTTTCTCGCAAAATTATTTTTAGAAAAGATATGATATGCCCTGAATGTGGTTTTGATGCTGTTCACTACGTTCGCGACGTGAGAAAAGCACGTGGACTTGTTAAAAAACATCTAGACGAGAATCCTCAATCACTAGTTTTTCGTAAAAAAACCCTAAGATAAACTTATTCCAAATATTTTTTTTATTTTCCCATCGTCTTTATCGATAGATGCGACTTAAGTTAAAGTATGTCACTTGCTTTTAGTATTAATCACTGAATACAATTCATCATCATCTATGAAAAGAGAGGGAGAGTTATGAGTTTAAACAAAGTAATGATTATTGGGCGCCTTGGACAGGATCCAGAACTTAAGCACACTCCAACGGGAACTGCTGTATGCAATTTTTCAGTTGCTACGTCGGAAAGTTGGAATGATAAATCTGGTCAGAAACAGGAAAAAACAGAATGGCATCGAGTTGTGGTGTGGAATAAATTAGCTGAGCTTTGCAATCAGTATTTAAATAAAGGAAAGCAGGTTTTTGTAGAGGGTAAATTGCAGACTAGATCATGGGATGATAAAGATGGACAAAAAAAATATACTACAGAAATTTTAGCTTCAACGGTTCAATTTCTTAGTAATAATTCTGCCCAAGCGGGAGCTTCAACGTCACCGAGTCAATCTGCTGGAGGACGCTCTCAACAGGCCTTTGCACAAAATGAAGATCAAGCATCAGTAGCTCCCTATCAAATAGATAATACAAGCCAATTTGCTTCTGACGATATTCCTTTTTAAATTCTCCAATTTTGTAAGAGATGACCGATGATTTCAATCTGCCATCTCTTGCAAATGATTTTTTAATATTCAAGTTTCTTCAATTTAACTCGAAAAGTTCCTTAAATTTATAAATTTAAAGGAATTGGCATGCAAAAAAAAATAGATGATCAGATAAGTTTCAATTTGAATTTTGTTTTCCTAATTTTAATAAGTTCTCCATTTTATTTCATTTATGCACAAAAAAACTTTCAAGAAGTTATTGATTTAGAAAAAAGCAAATTATCTTCAGAAAATAAAAATAGTATGAACATTATCAAACCAAGCCAAATAAAAAGTTCTCGAGTTATTTATGATTTAAGGGAAATTGATAAGGGCAACGGAATGTCTATACCTGTGGGAAATACCGTTTATTTTGAAGTTCCATTAAATAATCAAATGAAGCCAGTGGAAATTATCGTTATTGCTCATAGACAAGAATCAAAAGTTGTTCCAAACAAAAGTGATGGCCTGGGTACTAACCCACAGGTTCGCGATCCAACGCCGGGTCTTGCAAGCGTTCAAATTTTTGATAAGACAACAAAGCAATGGGTACATTGGAGAGGTGAAAATGGATATAGCAGTGGACCACTTGGTGCCAAATTTTCAGAGCCTAGAATAAGTAACAATCCGGAATATGAAAATCTCTACCAATGGCAAGTTAATGGCTATATTCCTATAAATGACAAAAATTCCATTTTTAAAGAACCACTTTATCCTTTAGCAATTAGAGTACAAAGCATTGGCAAAGAAGAAATTTATTTTCACTACCTCGAACTAAAATCCACGCCTCATAAACCTGTTGATCTCGAAGGAATCGTTACGACGAACTTTTCTTCATCCGTAAATTTTGGAGATTATTCATCAGGAGTAGGACTTCATGCGAGTCAATATCTTTACAGAGAAAATGCTCTCAAGCTTGACCCTGATCAAGCAAAAGGAACTCATCCAAATCTTCCCAAAAACTGGGAAGTAAAAAATGGTGAATTACAGATTTCCTTCCCTGCATCAGAAATAAAATTATATTCAGTTGAGATGATTCTTAGTGACATTAAAGAACAAGGAAGAGGTGGAGCATTCTTAGACGTCTTTATAAGAAATGAAAGAGGTGAATTAAAGGAACAAATGATGAAAGATGAAAACGTTCCATCTAAGGGCTCCATTCGCGCAACACCAGATGGTGAGTTTGTAACAGTTGGGTCTGGTGAAACTCTAGTAATCAAATCACACCGGAAGGATTTTACAAATATTGGTGCTGTGCGATTAGGCTATGAATTAAAAAAATAATGATCATAAATTAATAATAAAGGTGAGAAAAAATAATGAATTACAATCTATTAAAATTTAATAATTTAAAGATTTTTTCTATAATGTTCTTCTTGTTATTTTTGGGTGTTTCTAGTTGCACAAAAATGCAATCCAGATCAATTAGTAGTACCACTTCATTAGTAAAATTAAAGTGCGTTCAATGGGATAGTTCCAAAGCATTTAGTTTTAATCCATGGATGGATCAAAGCCCAAATTTAATAAATAATGTTCAATATCCTCGTAATTCTTTAACGAAATACAGGGGACTACGGAATGATGTAGAGATGAATGAAGAACTTTTTATGAAGTCTGTTTCTGGTGCTCCTGGTTATTATTTTTCTACATATTCACACGAAAAAATTTCTAGTCTATTTTTAGATAAAATTAATGATAAAGAAATCAGAACAAATATTAAAGATTATCTTTCGATTAATAATTTAGAAGAGAATTATAAAACAATAAAAAAATGTCTCGACAAACTTTCTGAGGATGAACGTGTTGTACAAGCTAATGTTGCTTCAGCATTATTAATTGATTTAGCATTTGAGAAAAGGGTAAAGAAAAATTCAGATTATATTGTTACAAGATATTTAGACTATAAATCGAAGGTTAATGTAGATTATGCCTGGCAAAATACATTTCCATCAGAAGAATTAAAAAACCATCCTTTAAGAAGAGGAGAATTGTTATTTTCCTCTGTTAATTATAGCGTTTCTCACAATTACTCTAAAACCTATGTGGTCTCATTTAGAGAGGAAGACTTCCGCAGTATTGATTTAAATTATTTTAATTATTTAGCAAATAATAATGAATGGAACTTTCACCCTAATGATGAAGATGAATTTATCACTCCTGGTTATGTTAGAGGGACTGATCTTACATCACTTGAAGTTTTAAGCAAAAATATAGTATTGATAAAAACATTTTATACTTTGCCAGACGATTCAAAAATGCCATTGATAGTTGTAATGCGATCGAGTTTTTACGATGAAAAATTTTCAAGTGGAATAGAATTTAAAGAATTAATTAAAAGCGAAATTCCATTAATTGGAATTATTGAAGTTTGCAGCGATGGTATTAGTAGTTGTAAGGGAGATAAATCCGAGTTTAAAGAGATACTTTTGAAAGGAAATGTTCCTGATAACGACACAATGACTGGCCTTTTAAGTGCAAGAGATAATGCTAATTATGAAATTAAAAACCTAGGTTACTCAAAAGCTTACTTAAAATGGTATACTAAAGATCCCGAAAAATATGAATCAAAAATGTAAAGAAAGCAATTTTTTTTTGATTTGAGTGACCAAGTTAATTTCTAATTGTATTAACAGATTTAAATCTTTTTAACTTAATTTTAAAATCTTAAAAGGCAAACCCCCCAAATGAATATTTCTTTTGAATGGATTTTTTTCCATTTTATCCATAGATAAGCACTTAAATGATATGTTTTTTTTAAGATAAATATGACTGAATTACTTAGGACATAGTCGCTGAGATCCGACATAAGTTGATAATTTTTTATGTTTTTTTAATAAAAACCGATAAATATTGGCAATGAAAATTCCTGGGAGAATCTATGGCCGATGTTTATTTTTCAATTAATCCAGATGTCATAAAAAATGTTGAATTAGACTTTGATATATTTATAAATTCTTCATCCACAAAAGTGCAAAAATTTATTTGTTTGTTAAAGCAAGGGGATAAGATAGAAGAACAAACGGTTGTTCAATCTCAGGAAAAATATACAAATTTTTATGTGAAGGAAAGTGAGCGACGAAAATATATTCAACTTCTTGGCAAAAATAAAATTATTCCAAAAAAAGAGCGAACACATATATTAAAGGATTCGGCCGTTAGCCATTTAAAAAATATTGTTGGAGTTGATTTCCGTGCTGCCAATAAAACACAGCTTGCTGAATCAGTTATGGAGTGTAAAGAAATTGTAACTCAACTTATGTCACTTGCAGAATCCACAGGAGTTCAAGAGATTAAGGATTTGTTATTAGATTTAAGTGTTCATGATTATTACACATATGACCATTCGGTTAATGTTTGCATTTATGCCATGAAATTTTACGTATTAGTTTATCCTAATGCTGAAAAAGAAAAATTAACGGAAATGGGCATGGGGGCACTTCTTCATGACATAGGAAAAACACAGGTATCAACGGAAGTGATTAATAAACCAAGTGAATTAACAGATGAAGAATTTGCAATTATAAAAATGCATCCAGTATATGGAAAAGAAATTTTTTCCAGCTTGCTAGAAAAATTACCAAAGGATATGGATTGGAAAAACATTATAGATGTTATCCATCAACACCATGAAAACGTAGATGGAAGTGGATATCCTTTGAAGATGCAGAGTAACCAAATAAATAATATGGCAAAAATTTGTATGTTTGCTGATATTTTTGATGCTCTAACTTCAAAACGATCTTATTCTGAGGCTTTGCCTCGAGAGAAAGCCATTTCACTCATGTCGCGAATGGTTGGAACAAAACTCGATCCCGTTATTTTTAAATCTTTGTCTAGATTGGCAGAATTTGATGGATATCAAAAATGCAATCTTTCCTTGGAAGTTGTTCATCCACAATTTGATCCCAGTATTCCCTACAAGCATATAGAATTATTAAGAATGGGATCAAATTCATACACCAATGAAAGTTCAAAAATAAAAGATTATGGAAAAGTAATACAATTGCCAGAAAAAAGAAAAAAAATTTCTTAATTTAAATCTTTGTATTGGTGAAATACTCGTTGAGGAAATGGGATTGATATTTTATTTGAATCAAAGGCAACTTTAATTTTTTCATTTAGAAGACCGGCATAATCAGTAAGTTTTAAAGATTCCACCCAAACTTGAAGAGTAAGATTTACGGAACTATCTCCTAAACTTGAAACTACAACTTCTGGGGTTGGAGACATGGCATTTTGTGGGATGTTATCATTTAAGACACTAATGATAACTGTTCTTGCTTTCTCAATTGAATCTTTGTAATCAATGCCAAAAGTTAAATCCAATCGTCTAAATTTTTCTCGAGTTAAATTAATAATTGGTCCTGAGACAATTTGTCCATTGGGAATATAAATTGTTTTATTATCAAAAGTTAAAAATTGCGTCATGAAAAATGAAATTTCAGTTACAGTGCCTTGATGTCCTTGGCATGCGACGACGTCGCCAACATTAAATGGTCTAAAGAAAAGTATTAAAAAACTGCCAGCAAAATTTGATAAGCTTCCTTGTAATGCAAGCCCAATAGCAATACCTGCTGCTCCTAATGCCGTGATAAAAGAAGTTGTTTCGATTCCTGCAATGCCAGCAACGCTAATAAAAAGTAAAATTTTTAGGCAAAGACTGAATGTTTGCAGAATGTAGGGTTTGAGTGATTGATCAAGGTCGAAATGAAGAATTTTTTTATTTAAAAAATGTGTGATTTTTTTGATTATTTTTAAACCAACCCAAAGAAAAAAAAGTGAGCCCATAATGGAAGGAACTTGGGCAATTACTACGTTGATTCCAGTTGTAAAATAGGAAATGAGTATATCAAAGTATTTATTATTCATGATTAAAATCCAAAGCTTCTAATAATTCATCAATTTGTTTTTTTGTATTAAATAAATGAAAGGAAAGTCTTAGTTTTCCTTCTCGAACACTAACGTCAATATTTCGGTGTTTTAATTCATTTTCTAGTTTTATGGGGTCAGCGGATTTACTTTTTATAGCAAGAATCGATGATTGGTATTTTTTAATTTCTGGAGTTACTAGCTCAAATTTTTCCTTGGGAAATTCTAATAAAAAGTAGTCGCGCAAATAGTGATTGTGTTTTTGGATGGATTCAAGTCCAATTTCTTCGAAAAGTTCGAGACTAGCTTCAAGACAGGCATTGGCAAGCATATTTGGGGATTGCCCTCTGTCATATACCCGAGCACCTGGTAAAGATTTTGTTGTGTAGTTTGTTAAATGGCTTACATCTTTTGAATTAGTGCTAACTATCCAGCTGCCAGTATAACGTGGAATAATAGATTGAGCTTTGGGAGAAAAATAGGCAAAGGCTTGTCCATAGGGTCCTAGCATCCACTTATAGGTGGAGCATACCATTACATCAACAATTGAAAGTTCTTCTTGGCTTAATTTTTCTGCACCTAGTGATTGGGTTGTATCTAATATAAAAAAGATATTATTTTTTTGTAAAAAATCTTTTAATTCAGTAAGACAAATTCTTCTTCCAGTATCAAATTGAACGAGACTCATATTTAAAATATGAGTATTTTTTGGCAAATTTTTTTCAAGCCAATCTATATTAAATTCTTCATTGTTTTTTTCTGGCCTATTAATAAGCTCAAAATGTAATTTAGGTCTATTTTTTGCTGCTACTAACCAGGGTAAAACATTGGAGGGGTATTCTCCTTCAAATGAAACAACATTTAGTTTTTCATTAATGGGAAAGTGTTGAGCAATACCTGAAACAAAGTCTGTGGTTGATGTGCCAAGACTAATGCAATGTTGACTTAGATTAAATAGTTGAGAAATTTTTGTTCGAATTCTATCGGGTATTCCAATCCAATTACTATATTGAAAAAAAGATGGATCTAGTTCCTTAAATAGGGCATTTGCTACTTTCTGTTTTGCTCTATAAGGAGTTGGTCCAAAGTAGGCAGAGTTTAGATAATTACTTGAGAGATGACTAAACTCTTTTTTTATAAGTTCTTCTTGAATTTGATTAAAAATCACCTTTGCAGCCTTATTAATGATTTGAAATTAAAATTGGCTAAACTAATTTAGAAATTAGTTTTTCTTTTCTTCAGTTGTTGGTTTTTTTTCAACATTAGATGCTGGAGGGGTGGTTTCATTTGGAGTATTAGTAGAAACAGCAGCAGCGGGAGCTGTTGTTGTTTCTACTTTCTTATCGTTATTTAAATTAATATTTATTGCTTCAATATTATTATCAAGAACGGATTTATTAGCATTTTTAGAGCTCTGAACAGTTAATAAAATGGAAGTTGTCATAAAACAAATAGCTAAAAAAGTTGTAGCTTTAGTTAGGAAATTTCCCTTTGTTGAACTAGAAAAAATACTTTGAGTTGAGCCACTTGCAGAACTTAATAATCCTCCACTCTCAGCACCTTTACCAAATTGTAGAAGAACTACCACGATTAAAAAAAGACAAACTAAAACGTGGAAAATGGTTAAAAAGGTAATCATGGGAATCTCCAGATATATTTGATAGAAGAACACACTTTAACAAATTTACTTGCTTTTGTTAATCTAAAGTTTTTTTGATGATATCACTAAATTCAGGAACTTTTAAGCTTGCTCCACCAACTAAAAAACCATCAACAAGTGGAATATTTGCCAACTGGTTTATGTTTTGACCATTAACTGATCCACCGTAAAGAATAGGCACTTCAACTCCATTGTTTTTATCGATATGTGAACGGATAAACTGATGTACGTCATTAATTTGTTCAACAGTTGCATTTAAGCCAGTGCCAATTGCCCAAACAGGTTCATAGGCAAGGATGAAATTAGGAGAGTTTTGAGTTGTTAACTGGGGTAAAAGTATTTTTAACTGATTTTCTATAATGTTATGGGTTAGATTTTCTTCTCTTTCTTTTAATGTTTCTCCAACACAAAAAACAATCTTTAAATTATGCTTTAGGGCCTGGTGAATTTTTTTTTCCAATTGTTCATTTTTTTCCAAAAAAATATTTCTTCGTTCTGAATGCCCTAGTATAACAAAATGAATATGAAAGCTTGCAATGGTTTTTGCAGACAATTCACCTGTAAAAGCCCCCTGTTCTTCACTTGAGCAATTTTGAGTGCCAACAAGAAATGGATAATTTTTAGAAAGATCTAAGAGTGAATTAATTAAAAGGGACTGGGGGGCAAATCCAACATGATTTGAGAGTATGTCTTTGGGGAATTCCGCAAAATAATTCTCTGACTGCTCTTTTGTAAAATTCATTTTCCAGTTTGCAATAACGTATCGTTTTCTGGGGAAAAATGGACTTTTCATATTACTAATTCCTAATTTAAACCAAATTTTAAGGCCTGCACTCCTGGAAGTTCACCAGCCTCAATAAATTCTAAACTTGCTCCGCCCCCAGTAGAAAGATGACTAAATTCATTTTGTAGGCCCGCTTGAAGCACCGCGTTGCCGGAGTCTCCTCCGCCAACGATGGTAAAACAGGAGGACTTTAATGTGGCAATATACTTTGCAAGTTGAAATGTTCCATTTGAAAACAAGGGTTTTTCAAAAAGTCCCATTGGACCATTCCAGAAAATAGTTTTGCCTGATGATAAAATTTTTTGATAATACTCAGTTGTTTTTGGGCCAATATCAAGTGCCATATAATCTGAGGGTATTGTTTCTGAAATAATAAGATCATCAGCATTTTCTGCATTAATTGACTTACTTGAAACGTGGTCAATGGGTAAAATAATTTTATTAGAACGATCCATTTGAAGAATTTTTTTTGCCAATTCAATGTCATCATCTGAGCACAAGGATTTACCCACCTCTAATCCCTTGGATTTTAAAAATGGATAGCTCATGGCTCCACCAATAAGTAGTTTGTCCACGGAAACAAGAAGTTTTTCAATGATTTTAATTTTATCTGAAACCTTTGCTCCACCCATGAGTGCATAAAAAGGCTTTTGGGGTTTTCCTAGAATTTTTTCAAAGCACTCCACTTCTTTTGCAAGTAATAGGCCTGCATAGTGTTCCTTGGGGAAAAATTTAATAATTTCGTAAACAGAGGCATGCTTACGATGGGAAACTCCAAAGGCATCATTTACATAAATTTGTGCGTAGCTCGCCAATTTTTCAGCAAATAATGGATCGTTAGATTCTTCTTCTTTGTGAAATCGTAAATTCTCCAGAAGGACAATTTTGGTATTAGGTAAATTTATAAGAGTTGGAATAGATGTGTCGAGGCAAGTTTCGGTTAAAATAACTTCCTGATGCAGTTTTACTGCTAAATATTCAGCAATTGGCATCAAAGAATATTTAGAATTAACTTTCCCATCTGGGCGTCCAAGGTGAGACATAAGAATAATTTTAGCTGCTCCTTGATCTAGAATATACTTGATTGTTGGAATGGAACTATCAATCCGAAATGGATCAAGTATTTTAGATGAATCAACCTTATCGATAGGTACGTTAAAGTCTAGACGAATAAGAACTTTTTTATTTTTAAAAATTGCTTTATCTAAGGTTTTTATCCCCATGTTTGTTTACCTACATATGAAGTTAAGTCTAAAACTCTATTTGAAAATCCAACTTCGTTGTCATACCAAGATACTACTTTGACCATTTTTCCAACGACATTTGTTAGGGGTGCATCAAAAATGGAGGATTCAGGTCTTCCCATGTAATCGATAGAGACCAGTTCTTTTTCAGTGTAAGCTAGAATATTTTTTAAATGAGATAGTGATGCCTCTTTCATAGCATTATTCACATCAGCTATAGTCACAGTTTTAGTAAGCATAACTGTTAAATCCACTAGAGATACATCTGGGGTAGGCACTCTTACAGAATAACCATCTAATTTTCCAGCAAGTTCAGGCAGAACTTCTCCTAGTGCTTTTGCAGCACCAGTTGTCGTTGGAATCATAGAAAGGGCTGCTGCTCTTGAGCGTCTTAAATCATCGTGGGAATTATCTAAAAGATTTTGATCGCTAGTATAGGAATGAACTGTCGTCATCATACCTGATTCAATTTGGAAGTTATCATTAAGAACTTTTGCAAGTGGAGCGAGGCAATTTGTTGTACAACTTGCGTTACTAATAATGTGATGGGTAGACGGGTTAAAGGTTTTTTCGTTTATTCCCATGACAATTGTAGAATCAATTTTTTTTCCAGGTGCACATAAAATAACTTTTTTTACTGTTTCACCAAGATGTTGTTTTAAAGAGTCTTGATCTCTAAATACACCAGTACAGTCTATGACAATGTCAACATTATGCTTACTCCAAGGAATTTCTTTTGGTGAAACTTGGCCGTAAGTTGGAATCTGATCTTTGTTATTAACGAGAAGCAAATTATTTCCATTATACTCAGCTTGTAAATTAAAATGTCTATGGACGCTATCGTGCTCTAAAAGATGAGCATAGGATTTCATATCACCAGGGTTATTAATGGCAACAATTTCAATGTTACTTAGTAAGCCATTTGATTGCTGTCGGTAGAGTTCTCTAAAAATTGTTCTACCAATTCTACCAAGTCCGTTAAGTCCAATTCGTATTTTTTTCATAATGTTTTTCTCTTCAGGATTAATGTTTTGAGCAATACTATTTAATTTGATCCAATAAGAACAGTGGGAAGTAGGAAAAGAAAATGCTTGCTACTCAGTATTTAGTGAAGAAAACTTTCCCTGAGAAGTATATATTGGATGAAAGATTAATAAGGAGTTCCCTTTGCAACACCAAAAGATTTGTGATTTACGCCCAAAGGATAATGTTCACTCAATTTATTTAGTGAAAAATATAACGCTTTCAGAAGCTAAGGATGGCAAAAAATATATTATTTTGGCACTTTCTGATGCCACTGGTGAGCTTGATTCAAGGATTTGGCAAAACTGTGATCAAATTATTGGTCGAATTAATCGGGGAGACTTTGTTAGCGTTCAAGGAAAGGTGAATTATTTTCAAGGTAAGAGGCAATTAGTCGTAGTTGAAATTCATTCTGCATCTTCAAATGAAGTGGATATGAGTGATTTTATAATGAAGTCAATCTATCCTCCTGAACAAATGTATCAGGAGCTTGGCTCAATCGTGGATCAAGTGGATGATGTTTATTTAAGAGAGTTACTGACAAATATTTTAAAAGATGAAGAAATTAAAAGGCGGCTTTTTTCTTGGCAGGCAGGTAAAACAATTCATCATGCTTATCAGTCAGGACTTTTAGAGCATATTTTATCCTGTACAAGATTAGCTTTTGAATTGAGTTCACACTATAACGTGAACAGAAGTTATGTTGTTGCTGGAGCAATTCTTCACGATTTATGTAAAATTTATGAACTAACAGATGGATTAAACGTTGAATATACAGAGGAAGGGAAGCTTATAGGGCATCTTGTTAAGGGATTAGAAATTGTAGATAGATTTTCCTATAGGATTAAAAATTTCCCCTATACCGTTAAAATGCATTTAAAGCATATTTTGCTTTCCCACCATGGAGAGTTAAATTATGGTTCTCCCAAAGTGCCTTTAACTTCTGAGGCAATGCTTGTTCACTTAATTGATTTAATGGATTCTAAAATGAATACCTTTGCGACAATTACAAAGCTTGATCCAACTCCAGGGCATTGGTCGCAATTTAATAAACATATTGAAAGGATTGTCTTTAAAGGAGAATTACCTACATATTATGATTATATAATTGAAGATCAGGAATTATCCAATCATACTCAAAATCAAAATATACATCCGAATTCGCAAGTTAGTAGAGTTGATGAAAATGTGAAAGTAGCTGAAGTACAAAAAAATGTACAATCACCTCCCAAAAAAGATCAAAGTTTTTCAAATAAGAAAACTGAAAATCCTCAGGAATTAAAACAAAATCTTGGAAGTTTACTTGCCCATTTAAAGATTACTGATGGTGATCGTGAGGGTTAATAAAATTATTTAATTTAGGAAATAATCTTAAGGTATTATCAATTAAAATATTTTCTAAGTCTTTTAAGGGGATATTTTTTATTTCAGAAATTTTTTTTGCAATATAAGGTAAGTAACTGGGGGAATTTTCTTTACCTCTATTGGGAATAGGAGTTAGATAAGGAGAGTCGGTTTCAATGACAATTTGATCAATTGGACAGATGCTAACGATTTCTCTTATTAAGTCAGCATTTTTGAAAGTCACCATCCCGTTAAAGCCTAAGAAATAACCCTTTGAGATAGCTTTTTCAGCAAGAGTTTTATTCGAACTAAATGAATGAAAGACAACTTTCTGTAGATCATTATTGTATTTTTGTAATATGTTCCAGGTGTCTTCTTCAGCTTCTCTTGTATGAATAACCATTGGTAAATCTAGATCGATGGTTAACTTAATATGTGCATTAAAAGATATAAACTGTTCTTCTTTCGTAGAGTGAAGATAATGATAATCTAATCCAGTTTCACCAATGCCAATTACTTTTGGATGTAAGAAGTGTTGTTCTATAAAGTTTGAATGATTAATGTTCCAACTTTTTGCATCATGGGGATGTAGTCCAAGGGTGCAATAAATATTTTTAAAACTATCAATCATTTCAATTAATTTCGTATTGTTTTCAAAATCTACTCCAATTGAAATTAAGTGGTCTACTTTTTCTAATTGGCATAGTTGCTGCGTTTTTTCAATTGATTCACTTAATGTTTCAAGATGGCAGTGGGTATCAATCAACATTATTTTTGGCTCCCAAGATAATCGAGTAATGCCATGAGATGGATTGTAGGAATTGCACCTTCAATTTTTTTTCCATTAATAATAAGAGTTGGAGTTGATTTTATGCCGTAGGATTCTCCTTGCTTAATGTTAGCTTGAATTTCATCCTTAATTTCTTGGTTTTCTTCACAACTAGCTAGATTTAATTGAAGTTTTTTTGCTAGATCAGTTAAGAATTCTAAAGAAATTTTTTCTTGATTTGCAAAGAGTTCGTCATGGATTTCTTTAAATTTTTCTTTTCCCCCACAGGCACTAAGAGATGCTGATTTACAGGCAAATTTATGCATGTCCCTTGTAACATGTGAATTGCAACTCATATCAAGCGGATAATAAAAATATTGTACGCTAAGTTTATTAGGAAATCGTTTAATGACTTTTTCCAATTGATTAGCAATTCTTTCACAGTATGGGCATTGAAAATCTGAAAAAACACTGATTCTAATCGGTGATTCATTGAATGTAGAAAATGGTTTATTTAAAAAATGCCCAGAGCTGTATTCTGGATCACCAACGCTTGGAAGTTTGATAAATTCTTGAATAATTTTTTGAGCAACTTGAGTTTGCAAATGCCCCTTTTCTTTATAGCTGGTCGCAAATCCGTAACCAATTCCAACAAGAACTAAAAATTGTATAATAACTACTTTTGGGGAAAGTGAGTAAGACAATGGACTTTTAAAATGAAAAAGTAACCATATTAGGATGCTTAAAAAATAATAGAGAGTGCAAAATGGACATAAACTTTTGAGCACAATGATGCTGTAAAAAAAAAGCCCAAGACAACCAATCATATTAACTAAAGATAATGTTTTGTTAGTGCGTTCTTGATTAATACTTGGAAAAATTGATCCCCAAAAAAATATTAAACCTATGAATAATCCAAAAGCACCCAGAGGGATTCCTGCAATGTGAGAAATTGAAGAAAATGTTGCAGCATCACAATTAAAATAGGAGCTAATATCACAAAGCCCTGATCCTTCAGACAGACTATCTGGAAAATGCATTGAGTAAAAGTGGGAAATTAAATAAACACAGGTACTCATAATGGAGATTGAAAGCAAGATGACTAGTAGGAAATAGAGATTCATGCCTGATGTGGTTAGATTTTTTTTATTAGTTTCCATATTTGATTTCCTTTTTTTATATAAATTTATTTAATGAATAATTACCATTTATTATAATTCAAAAATATTCCAATTGCTCAATGTTGCTGTTTTTGATCTTCTGAAGCTTCTTAAGTGGTTATTAGTTAAAGTATCAATTTGGGAATCAACTAGCTCACAGGATGGGTAATGGTATTTGGCTTGATCAAATATTTCATTTTGAAGGTGGAAAAAAAGTTTATCTTCTTTTTGAAGGAAGTTTTTTGATTGAGGAAAATAATTTTTAAATTCCTCAGTTACTTCAAAGCTCGTTGGTTGAATACTTGGTCCAATAAAAATTATTTCAGGATTAAGTAAGGCAACTTCAGGGGCCAGAAGTATTTTTTGTTGAACACCTTTCCATCCAGCATGTAAAATTGAAAAACCCTTTTTTCCAATAACGACAATTGGTAAACAATCAGCAGTTTTAATTGCAATGAGTGGGGTTGTAGATTGCATAAAATCTTGCCAGTAACAATTAATTCCATCGCCCTCAACTGAAAGATTTTTTTTATCTTTAATTGTTTCTCGATTAAAAACTCTATTGCCGTGAACTTGTTTGAGATGAATAACATTTTCTGGGGATTCATCATAAACACGATAAATGCCTTGGGTGAATTTTTTTTCAAAAAGTATATTTTTCATGCTTAATCATTTTCAACTTAGAGGGATCATTGTGACAAGTACGGAAGTAAAAGTGAAAAAGGTTCTGGTGGTGGAGAATTACATTCAATTTCACAATTTGTAATGGGGTGCTGGAAGCCAAGTTTTGTTGCATGTAGAAAGGGGTATGAGTAGTCTCCAATTATTTTATTTATTTCTGCATTAAGTTGTAGTTTTTGTTTTGGAGGATTGCCATAGGTTTCATCATTGAGGATTGGTGACTTAAGAAGTTCCGCAAGATGTACACGAATTTGGTGCGTGCGCCCTGTTTCAAGATTTAATTCAAATAGCGCAAGTTTGTGTGCTCTATGAATAATTTGATAGTGAGTAATGGCATTTTTCCCCACATTAACTTTTGTGCTCATTTTTTTTCTATTTTGTGGTGATCTTGCAATTAGCGATTGAAGCGTTCCACTATTATTTTTAAATCCAAGATCAATAGTGATTGCCATATATTTTCGTTTGATATTATGTTTTTTGAATGTTTCAGTAAGACCTTGAAGTGTTTTATGATTTTTCGCGACTACAAGTAGCCCTGAAGTTCCCTTGTCCAGTCTGTGAACAATGCCTGGTCTTTTTTCTTGACCAATATGTAGTACCTCTGGGTAGTGATGTAATATAGCGTGTACTAATGTTCCAGACCAATTTCCCGCAGCGGGATGGACAACCATGCCTGCTGGTTTGTTAATAATCATTAAATGTTGATCCTCAAAGACAATATCAAGAGGGATATCTTCGCCCTTTAAATGATAATCTCGCGGAAGGGGTAATTGTATATTGACTTCAGTATTTATTGGAGGAAGTTTTGAAAGTTGTAGTGCATGGGTATTGCTAGATATAAAACCCTCAAGAAAGAAATCTTTTATTTGTGTTCTTGAAAGATCGGTAAAATGCCCTTGGAGGCATTGATCTAGGCGCGAGTAATGCCTGAAATCATTTTCAGAAATGATTAATTTAAGAATCCCACTCAAGAAAAATCCAATGATCTAAATTTTTTTAAATGGCTTTAGGCAAGGCAACCTCGCCTCTATTTTTTTTCACTCTGAGTATGTATGAACTTGAAACAATATCAGGGTTAATTTTTAAATGTTTTGCGTATTGAAAAACAAATCCTCTTATATAGGCAGTCGCTGGTAATTTTGAGAATTCTTCATTTTCAATAAAGTGTATGTAGGTTTTCATAATGCGCGACATTTCAGACATTTTTTCGATGCTGACATTTTTATATTCTCTTACTTCTTTTAAAAATTTCCCGCTAAAATCAGTACAATTTTGAATTTTTTCTTCAAAAGTATGATCGATTGGAAAATCAATAGCAAATTTTCTGCGAGCTTCTTCCACATCAATTTCACTATTCTTTTTAATAGAACTGAGGGCCTGTACACTGGTGGGGGCGCGATAATTATTGCTAAATTCTAATGTATTAAAGGTTTGATTGTTTTCATTGAAATCAAAGCTCGGTAATTTAGATTTAATAGAATCATTGTTTTTATTTAAAGCATCATCGCTAACAATTTGGATTGGTTGATTAAATCCTCGAACTCTATCATATTCTTTTCTTTTTTCGGGATTTCCTAATATGGAATAGGCCTCTTCAACTTGGTTTCTTAAATCTCTACAATCGTCCGATGACATGAGAGAATAAATAGCAATGCTATCTTCTGAGTAGGCTACAAGTGTGCTGTTATATGCTTTTTCTATTTGTTCCTGAGTTGCCTTGATCGGAAGATCTAAAACTTCGTAGTAATTTTTATTTTCTTTTTTCATGATTTATTCTCAATGTTATTAAAGTAATAAAATATTACGTTTTTAACGTATGTTTAGTTTTCTAGGATAATGAATGTTGTATTAAACCATTTACAATTTTTTTAAAGTTTACTACTAAATTTGAATTAGGAAACTCTAATGTGACAGGTCGACGTTTTTTTATACTTTGCCAAACAGAGGCATCATATTCAAGATAGCCAATATAATTCATTTCAACGCCAAAATATTTTTTTGCAACATTTTTTATTGAATGCCCAATTTCAACGTCTTGAGCTGATCTCACTTGATTCATGATTAAATTAAATTTAAATTTTGCAATTTCCTGTGAGAGCCTTATTCCCATTTCTGGATTTAATTCAGCAACTTTGCTCACTAAATCACTTGGTAGAATCATCTGACCATTGGGGCGAGATTTCATGGCCTGCATCAGGAGTGGTTGAATTTCTAAGAAATCTTCGATGAGCTTTAATCTTCTAAAAAAAACAGCTTTGATAAAGCGGTAGGCATTCTCTATAGATGTTGGTTCAGGTAAGACAACGAGAATTCCCTTGTGTGCAGCAATAAAAAAATCCAGCGTATTTTGAGAAGTTCCTGCACCTAAATCCATAATGATAAAATCAGCATCTATTTGACTAAGATTTTGAACGAGTTTATGTTTTTGTAAATTTTTTAAATTGGCGATTCCAACTTCATCTTGTGCACCGCTAATTAACCATAAATTTGGTACAGGAGTAGGTACTGCTAGATCCTGTAGGTTGTTGACTTTTCCAGTAATGTAATCGGAGAGTGTTTTTTCAGGGATGCCAACTCCTAAACATGTATGTAGGTTTGCTCCACCTAGATCGAGGTCAATGGCGACAACTTTAAAGCCTTTTTGGGCCAGTGCAATGGATGTATTTGCTGTCATTAAACTTTTGCCAACTCCTCCCTTTCCTCCACCAACTGCCCAGACTTTTTTGGGGGTGGTCGCAGAATGGTGACTAAAAGCATCGTTTAAGCTATTGTTGACAGAATTATTGCCATTTGGATTTGAATTGTTTATTGAATCATTCATGATTTTAAGTGCCAATATAAAATAGTTTCTTAAGACAACTAACTTTATTGTTTCATAAGTATGCGTCACTTCAAAGCGTTTTTTAAAGGGAAAAAAATATGGTCTCAAAAATTGTGGAAAAATCCTTAAATCAAACTTTTTGGAACCTTTTAAAAGATTTTAGTCATCAAATTCATCTCGCTAGGAAATTATACCATGTACTCGGTGGTTTATTAGGTATTTGGTTTTTTTATTTTCTTTCAATATCTTCAAAAAACTTTGGTTACTTATTATTTGTATGTTCACTTGGGTTATTTTTTTTTGAATCCTTAAGATTAAAACTAAAATGGATAAATCAAGTTTTTTGTTATATTGCAAGGCCAATACTAAGGGAAAAGGAACGAACAAAATTTAGTGGAATGCCCTATTATTTTTTAGGCACTTCATTAAGTTTAATTTTTTTTTCCCCAGAAATTGCGACACTAAGTATATGTTATCTCATTTTTGCCGATCCTATTGCTTCACTTGTTGGAGTGAGGTGGGGAAAGCTTAAAGTGAAAGATAGTAGAACTTTTGAAGGGTCATTGGCATTTTTTATGACTTGTTTTTTTATTAATATTTTATTTTATGCAAACGGCATTTTTTTTCTATTTGGTTCATGGCAAAATAGTTTTAGCGCAATGGTACTAAGCGCATTATGGGCTACTCTGGCAGAATCTGTGAGTGGCGGTATGGTTGACGATAATTTTACTATTCCAGTATTTTCAGGATTGTTTTTAATGTTATTTAGTTCTTTATTTTAATAACTAAAAATAATTAAATAATCCATTTCGAGCAAGTTAGTGGAAAAGTAACTTTATGATGTCCTTGATTATCAACAACAGTTATCCATTCTTTGTTTCCATTTAATACGAATTTGTAATGTTGAAGATTAAATTGAATTTTTTCGATGGATTTAGAGAGATTATCAATCTGCCACCATGATTCTATTGACTTTGAAGAATAGTTATCTGATTTAACTGAAGCAATTTGTCTGGTATTTTGTTGTTTATCAATTTTTATAAAACTACCTGATATATAAAGATGTTTTGAAAAAACAATTAAATTGATTTCCTGTCCAATAGATTGACAATAATCTGCATGAGAAACTTTTTGATTATTTTTTGCTAAAACTAGACTTGGGATTATTGCTAAAAAGAGTATTAAAAATTGTTTTTTTATCGGTGTGCAAAGGGAAAAATGATTCATTATATACCTCTTCTGTAAGATTCTTATATATTTATAAGAAGCACTTTACATGCCAGTTTTTTACATGCCAGACTTGGAGCTAAGGCATGGAATTTTAGTCGGGTATTATTTACGTTATTGAAATTTTTCATACGAATGACTTTTAATTAGACAGTTTATTTAGGAGAAGGTGGTAAAAATGGAAAAAATTTGGTTACAACATTATGATTCGGGAGTTGCTGCTGAAATAAATTTAGACACCTATGCTTCTATCAGTGAAATCTTGGCCTACTCATTTAAAAAATATAAAGATAAGCCAGCTTTTTCAAATATGGGAAAGACTATTACATATGGAGAGTTGGATGATTTAAGTAAAAGATTTGCAACCTATTTACAAAATAATCTGGGACTTAAAAAAGGTGAAAGAGTTGCCTTGATGATGCCTAATATTTTGCAATATCCAGTTGCGCTTTTTGGGGTACTTCGAGCAGGATTAATTGCTGTTAACGTAAACCCTTTATATACTGCAAGAGAATTAGAGCATCAATTAAATGATGCTGGCGCAAAGGCCATCGTAATTTATGCGAATGCTTGTCACGTTCTTGAAAAAATACTTCATCAAACAAAATTAGAACACATTATTGTTACTGAAATTGGTGATTTATTAGGTTTTCCCAAATCTTTAATAGTTAATTTTGTATTAAAGAGAATTAAAAGAATTGTTCCAAATTATTCCATTTCAAATAGTATTTTTTTTAGTGAAACTTTGCTTGCTTCTAATTCCCAACAATTTAATCCTCCAGTGATTACTCACGATGATATTGCTTTTTTGCAATATACAGGTGGAACTACTGGTATTTCAAAGGGTGCTGTTTTAACTCATAAAAATATTATTGCAAATGTTTTACAGGCAAAAGAATGGATAAATAATTTTATAAAAGAAGGTGAGGAAGTTATTATTACTCCGCTACCGCTTTATCATATTTTTTCGCTTACAGCTAATTGTCTCATTTTTTTCTCAGTTGGAGGATTGAATGTTTTAATTACAAATCCAAGAGATATTCCTGCATTTGTGAAGGAATTACGCAAGTGGAAGATGACTGCTTTTACAGGTGTTAATACATTATTTAACGGTCTATTAAATAATAAGGAATTTAGAGAATTAGATTTTTCTAAATTGAGAATTACTCTTGGTGGAGGGATGGCCGTGCAGCGTGCTGTTGCAGAAAAATGGAAAGAATTAACAAAACGCCCATTAATTGAAGCATATGGTTTAACGGAAACTTCTCCTGCAGTTTGTATTAACCCAATGACACTTAGAGATTATAACGGAAATATTGGACTTCCAGTGCCTTCGACAATTGTGGTTATAAAAAATGATCTTGGGGAAAATTTACCAGCTGAACAGGTTGGGGAACTTTGTGTAAAAGGTCCTCAAGTTATGCAGGGATATTGGAATCGTCCAGATGAAACTGCAAAAGTAATGACGGCCGATGGATATTTTAGAACAGGCGATTTAGCAATTATGACCGCACAGGGATATTGTAAAATTGTTGATAGAAAAAAAGATATGATTTTAGTTTCTGGTTTTAATGTTTATCCAAATGAGATTGAAGATGTGGTAATGAAGCATCCTAAAGTTTTAGAGGCTGCAGCTGTAGGGATTATAGATGAACGAACAGGTGAAGCTGTAAAACTTTTTATTGTGGCAAAGGATAAGAGTTTAACATCAGTTGAGTTAGATATTTTTTGTCGTGATAACTTAACAAATTATAAAGTTCCAAAACATTATGAATTTCGTAGTGAATTACCAAAGTCAAATGTAGGGAAAATTTTAAGAAAAGATTTAAAAAATACTTAATCTCAATTTTTTGCCTAGGATGATTACATGAGCTCAAAATTTAATATTTCAGATAGGGTGAAAAATTTAGAAGAAAGTGAAACTTTGGCAATGTCTAAAAAAAGTAATGAACTCAGATCAAGAGGAATTGATGTAATTAATTTATCACTTGGTGAGCCAGATTTTGCTACTCCACAGCCTATTAAAGATGCCGCTAAAAAAGCAATTGATCAAAATTTTTCTTATTATTCTCCTGTTAGTGGTTTTTTAGATCTTAGAGAAAAAATTGTTTCTAAATTAAAAACGGAAAATAATTTAGAATTTAAGACTGATCAAATTGTAGTATCAACTGGGGCAAAACAATCACTCGCAAATTTAATGTCTGTACTGCTCAATCCTCAAGACGAAGTGATAATACCTGCTCCATTTTGGGTAAGTTATAAGGAAATGGTAGAGTTTACTGGAGGAAAGGCAGTTATTATTAAAGCAGGTATTGAACAGGATTTTAAAATTACACCCGATCAGTTAGAGCATGCTATTACAAAAAAAACGAAAGCTTTTCTTTTAGCAAATCCCTCAAATCCTACAGGATCAGTATATACTCCAAGTGAATTAAAAGAATTAGTTTCAGTACTCAAAAAATATCCTTCGGTTGTTGTAATTAGTGATGAAATTTATGAATATATAATATTTGATGCCCAGTATTGCAGCATTGGTGAATTTGCTGAAATTAAAAATCAAGTTGTAATTGTTAATGGATTATCTAAGTCCTTTGCCATGACAGGGTGGCGTTTAGGATACATCGCTGCACCAAGAGAAATTGCGCTTGCATGTGAAAAAGTTCAGGGTCAGTCTACTTCAGGTGCCTCATCAATTTCTCAGAAGGCCGCCATTGAAGCCTTTCAGATGGGTAGGAATCATTCTGCAGTCCAAGAGATGGTTCATGCTTATAAAAGTAGAAGAGATATTTTAAGAAGAGAATTAAGTAAAGTTCCAGGATTTATTTTGCATAATCCACAAGGAGCCTTTTATTTATTTCCTGAAATAAAAAAATTATTTGGTCTTAAGTATAATGAAAATGTAATAGGTAATTCTAAAGACTTAGTGATGTATTTATTAGATCAAGCCAATGTAGCATTAACTGCAGGAATGGCTTTTGGGGCACCAGAATGTATAAGATTTTCCTATGCCATAAAGGAAGAGCGTTTAATTGAAGCTGCTAATCGAATAAAAGCTGCAGTTGAAAAATTGATTTAGCGTATTTTAATCTAAATAATTATTTTTTTTATAAAACGTAATAGGAAGAATTCATGTCTACTATTCTCACAGGAATAAAGCCTACAGGAAGTCCACATGTTGGAAATTATTTAGGAGCAATTCGACCTGCAATTGAATTAGCTAAAAATGCTCAAGATCAATATCTTTATTTCATTGCAGATCTTCATTCTTTAACGAGTATTAAAGATTCAAAATTAATGAAACAATATGTAAAAGAAGTTGCAGCAACTTGGCTGGCCTGTGGACTTGATCCATATAAAGTTATTTTTTATAAACAAAGTGATATACCAGAAATATCAGAATTGTCTTGGATTCTAAGTTGTTTTACTCCCAAGGGTGATTTAAATAGAGCTCATGCATATAAGGCGCTAGTTCAAAATAATCTAGATTTCGGACGTGAAGATGTTGACCAGGGCGTAAGCGCAGGTGTTTATTTTTATCCCATATTAATGGCCGCTGATATTATGCTTTTTGATAGTAATTTTGTGCCTGTGGGACAGGATCAAAGACAACATATTGAAATGGCCCGTTCGATTGGTCAGAGAATGAATCAGTTTTTTAAATCTGAAATTTTAATTCTACCCCATGAAAAAATAAATGAAGCTACTGCCACTATTATTGGACTAGATGGGCGAAAAATGAGCAAGTCATACAATAATACTATTCCACTTTTTGTTGAAGAAAATAAACTTAGAAAATTAATTATGAAAATGGCCACTGATTCTAAAGGACCTAATGAACCTAAAGAAACAGAAAATTCTGCCATTTTTTCATTATATCAATCCTTTTCTCGTAGTTTAGATGAAGTAGAAAAGTTTAAATTAGATTTTTCTAATGGAATTTCCTGGGGTGAAGCAAAGGAAAAATTATTTTTATTAATGAATAATGAGTTAACACCATTAAGAGAAAAGTATTTCTCATATTATGAAAATGATCAACATCTTGATGAAATTTTAAATGTTGGCCAAGTCAAAGCACGCACAATTGCAACGAAGAGGTTAAAGGAAATCAAAAGTTTTTTACTTTGATATGATTGACTGTGGTTAAATTTTTTTTATCTCACTTGCAGCTTTTTCAATCCGATTTCTAATGGCAGTCCAATTTTCGCTATTCCACTGTTCTTTGGAAAAACAGATTAATTTTTTTATCCATACTGAATTTTCTTTACGTAGTTCAGCATAGAGTTCACGTGCGGCAAGTATAGGATTAGAATTTAAATTAATGAAATGTGTATTAACATTTTTGTTTGCAAACTCTTGGTTAAGAAAATGATTAACATTCGAAGATATATAAATGTGAAGTGGAATTTTAGGTCGGTAATGCTCATTTAATTGGCCAGGTGCATGTTCAGAAGTAGTAAATGAAATTTTAATATCATTTCCAACAATTTTTTGAATTTCTTTAAGACCTATTGGTCCAGGTCGATGAATTAAAAGATGATTAGGATTACTAGTATTAATAATTGTTGATTCAATTCCAGCAATACATTGCCCACCATCAAGAACTGATATTTTTCCTGAAAATTCTTCAATGACATGATCAGCGTTTGTGGGACTAGTTTTTTTAAAAAAATTTGCGCTTGGTGCTGCTAGTGGAATATTTAGTTCATTAAGAATTTGAAGAAAGAGTGGGTGTTGAGGAGAACGAATGCCAACAAAATTTGAATCTGCAGTAATGAGTGGAGAAATGAGATTAGATTTTTTTAAGAGCAGAGTGAGTGGACCAGGCCAGAAAGTTCGGGCAAGTTTTTCTGAAATAATGTTCCAATCTAATGTGTATTTTTGAGCGGAAGCAATGTTGGGTACATGAATAATTAAAGGATCAAATAAAGGTCTTTTTTTAGTTTCAAAAATTTTGATGATGGTATCTTCTCGGTCAATGCGTCCAGCAAGTCCGTAAACAGTTTCTGTGGGAAGGGCAACAATTTCTCCTTCACATAATAATTTTAAGGCATGTTCAAAAGTTATTTTCATGAAAGATACTTAACTTAGAAAAATGTTTAATTGATACCACATGATGACTGTGTTAACACTTTTTTTTCTCTTTGACTTGCAATATTACGACCTGTATTAATGGAGTTAAAGGAATAGATTATTACAGATTTTAATTCAGTAATATTATCTTTATTTTTACAATAGTATTGTGCAAGCCACTCACCATACCTTTTATCAGTTTCGATTTTCATGAGGATTTTTCGCCATTTTTCAATTTGATAGGAGTCACGGATTTCTTGCTGATTCATAGAAGCAGATCTGGGAATATTTTTAAAAAGATCAATTTGTTCACCATTTAAACCTATGCCTTCCATTTCAAACCATATGTTATTTGTTTTTGGATAAGGAGCAAACAAATGCCAGTTTTGATAGGTATGTAGCCATCTGTTTGTTGTACGCCAAAAATCTTTTCCACCTATGCCCCATTGATCCCAGTCTTTATCGTTTACGGACCAAAATAATGTATTGAGAACTAAAAATGTCCCTAGTAGAAAATGATTAAACTTAAGAATGATTTGAAGAAATAGTGATTGTCTTTTTACTGAATTATTAGATACAGCTAATGGAGTTAAAGTTGGATTAAATGAATTAAGAAAATCATATTTTTTGCTAGTATTTAAAAATGTCCAAAATTCTCCAGGTAAAAAACTTATCCAGAGGCAAATGGCAAAATAGGGAAAGGTTCCAACATTGAGCATGGAATCAATTCCAAGATGAAAACTGATAAAACAAATAACTATTAAATACCTAGAAAGAACAAAAAACTTTTTAAAAAAACCTAATAAAAGAATAAAGGTCCCAAAATATTCAATATAGTATGCAGAAAAAGTGAGAAATTGAGTTAATGGATAGAAAGATCTAATATAAAGGCCAAAATCTCTCACAAATAGATCAAGGCTCAAAGCGTAATATAAAGCAGAGTATTCTTGATTCCAGTAGGGATGATTTTTAAATATGGCGCTTGCTAAATACATGATGGCCAGTTGAACGAAAAAGGCCAGATTTATAAAACTATAATGGTTATAGGATGGAATCCTATAATCTAAAAAATTATGATCCTTTGGATCATGTGATCTTTTGTTGACTGAATTTTTTAAAAAATAGTGATCTAGAGAAAAACATTTTCCGAGAGGAAGAATTATAAGAATAAGCAAGATACACCTAATTAAATCATCACCGCCATTTAATACCGACCAATTACGATTATGTAATGAAACAATTTCAACCCAGAGTAGAAATGTTGATAGACGTGTTCTATACCCAAAAAGAAAACTTAATATTGTTAATAAATGAAAAACTAAAAAGGATTGTACTGCAATAACAGAACTGTTAATAAAAAGGATGGACCAAGTCCAAGAATGGGCTTCAAGTTCCAAAAACTTTTTTGCTGGAATGAAACCTTCATCGCTAAGATAAAAATTTGATAGAGGCCAAAATGAACAGAGATCGTAGATTAGGACTAACCCAAGGGCAATCCTCATTAAACTTAGGGAACGTAAGTCTAGGGAAAACGTATCTTTAAATTTATTGATTATACCAAACATTAAAATTTCGTTTGAATAGATCCACTAACTGTATTTGACCATAGTTTTGATCATCATAACTACCTGTGAAAAGATTGCCCTGAGCATTTTTTGCTTTTATGTATGTACTGGAACTTATATTTTGTTTTCCAAAAAAATAGTAGAGTGAATCGTAATTTTTAACAGATTTAACAAATTGTTTGATGAAATTTTTTGCATGATTTTGAATTTCCTGTGTCAATTTTGCCTCTTGAAGCTTTAAGACTTTATTATAAATCATGTAAATACATTGTTGAGTTTTCCAGTCAAACGAATCCCAATCAGGGAATTGTTCTGTGTTAGGCGAATTCACTCCACAATGAAGCATTGATGCAACTTTTAGTTGAGATTTTGAAATAATTTTTAAAGTTGATAGCGCATTCTCTCCAATAATATAATTTTGATCTAGCAGAATATCTTTATATAAAAAACCTTGGTACCAAGCATTTTTGAGTGACGGGTCAACATATGGGATCTTAAAAAGGTACTGGCCAAATTCTCGAGATTTCTTTCTAACCCAAAAACCATTTTTTTTCTTTAAGTAAAAATTATTTCTAATTTCACCATAAAATGTTTCGTGAAAATATTCTTCATTTTGCTCCATCTGTAATCGCCATGAGGAATAATGTTGGAATTCCTTACCAGTTCCAAAAATTGTAGTGGCCCAATCACCAAGAATTCCTGTCAGTAATCCTCCAACTAAATTATAGTTGGTTTTGATTTTATTTTCACCTGTCGAAAAAAAAGAGGTTTCAGAACTGCGAGATTTAACATGGGATGATTCTGTGTAACTGCCTTTACTATGATTCCAAAATAAAAATCTGAAATGAGTATCAGAACTTTTACTTTCATTATTTTCTTCTCCAGTCCAATAAAATTTTAAAAAATCTGGAATATGATTCGTGTTTATTAAAAAATGATTGAAACTTGCTTGAACTGATTGTTCCTGTTCTAGAATATCATCAATTGGGATTTGATAGTGGGAGGTTTTAGATTTTTTTGATTGAAAACTTGTTCCAAAATCTACGAGTGTAAGCTTGATAATATTGTAAAAATCTAAGGAAAAGCTGGTGTTTAAATTTGCAGAAATACTTTGCTGGTTTTGTTTGCTAATATGTAAAATTTTATGCTGATTTAATTCTTCGATTTGAAAAATATTTTCAGAAAGAGAGCTATATTCGAATCCAGCATTGGCAGATAGGTTAAGAAAATAATAAAAATTCGCGGATAAGTTAATACCTGCATTTAGAGAGAAACTGTGAATGTTTTGTATGGAAGAATATTGAGCAATATTTTTTATGTCATTAAGATTTAAATAGCTAAATGGTTTTAATAATAGATTAAAGTTAAGTTTGTGAGCTTGCTCTAGATTGTCAACTTCCTGTGTTGATTTAAAAATGTTATGATATCTTAAACCTGCAAAGGCATTTAATTCGTCAATGCTGATATTAATAATTTGATCGTTTTTAAGTTTTTCCAGATAACTTTTCGCATCAATGGAGAGCTCGAGTAAATCCTGCACAAGTATTTTATTTTTTTTCTTTATAAACTCTCTTCGAGTACTAACATTAATAAATTGAAATTTTGTTTTCCAATCAAATCCTGATAAATTAGGCATTTTAGGTGAAAAGGAAAAATTAGAGTTTAATAAATCCTTTAGCTTATTTTCAGCTTGTTCTTGCCCTTGATTTTCCATGAAAGGAAGGATCATTTCATAAAGCTTCGGAGTATTTAAATCTTGGCTTATTTGAGTAAAGTTTCGGAAATTATTTTCATTAATCGTAAAATGTTGGAAACTCTTTTGTGCTAAAATTCCAATAGAATAAGTAATAAAAAAGATAAAAGTTAGAATTCTCATCACTGACATATAAAGTTTCTAATGTTACTAATGACATCTGATCGTATAAAATTGAATAATAATGAAATTTTTTTGAATTACTTTTACTACAGGACAGAATGATGACTGATCATCTAAAGTTATTACCAGAAGAAGCAACATTTATAAAATTATTAGATGACCAATATGATTGGCCTGATTTTTATCAATTCAAATTTATCTGCTCGCTAGAGAATAAGGACAACTTTATTAAATTAATCGAAGCAATTGATGGAGTTGAAAAACTTGAGATTAATCCTTCGGTAAAAAAACACTACTTTAGCGTTCATTTTAGAATGTATGTTGAAGAGGCAAGTCTCATTATTTACACATATAAAAGTCTTTCAGTCATCGATGGTATAATTAAGATTTAATCAATTCATATTTGTTTGTTTTTGAGGTTTGAAAATATGGTAACTGGAAATCAATTTAGAAAATGCGATGGAATTTTAGTTGTAGGAGGTGGATCTTTTGGAACTTCCATGGCCTCCTTACTTGCCACAAAATTTCACAAGAAGAATATAAAAGTTGTGCTAAAGGTGCGTTCTAAAGATACATATGAAGCTTTAAAATTGGGTAAAAACGAAGCATATCTATCAGGTATGACATTACAAAAAGAAATTATTCCAGTTTTAAATTGGGCTCAGGTTTTAGAAGAATTCCCTGATGGACCATCAGTTATTGTTTCAGGGCTTCCATCTAATGCAATTAAAGAGTTTTTCACTGAAAATTGGAATTATTTTCATCAATTATTTAAAAAAAATATTCCTTTAGTTTGCCTATCAAAGGGAATTGATGTTGAAACATTACATTTGCCTGATGATATTTATTCTGAAATTTTTCCCGGATTTGAACATCTTTTTACTTATTTGTCTGGACCCTCATTTGCTTCTGAGATTGTCGCACAACAAATCACCTGCGTTTCGATTGCCGGTAAATCCAGATCAACTTTGCTTTACGTAACAGATTTTCTTCAAACATCCTATTTTCGACCTTTTCCAACCTATGATATTAAGGGAGTTTTATTAGGGGGAGCATTAAAAAATGTTTTGGCCATAGCAGGTGGAATTTTAGAGGGACTAGGCTATAACCACAATACAAGAGCGGCCATGATCTCAAGAGGAATAGAAGAAATGTTAAGGTTTGGAATTGTTTTTAATGCTAGGCCAGAAACCTTCTACGGACTAAGTGGCATGGGGGATTTGATTTTAACAACCACAGGAGAAGGCAGTCGAAATAAAAAATTTGGTATAGAAATTTCTCAAGGAAAAAGCGCAAATGAAATTTTAGCAAATCATCGACATGTTGTTGAGGGATATAAGACGGCCTTGGCAGCACATAAGATGATCAAATTATATGAAATTAGAGCGCAACTTTTTAATAGTGTTTATAAGATTTTATACGAGAATGTTTCACCAAAGATGATGGTATCAGAGATGATGAAAACACCAATAAAATTTGGAGATAGTTATTTGGATTTTTCATTATAATTTTGCAATGAAAATTTTAATTCGTAGAGTTTTTCAAGGGCTTGAAGTGGATTTGTTCTATCCACATCAATTTGATTTAATTTATTTAAGAGGAAATGATATTTTTTAATTTCAATTTCTTTGTTCATGTAATCGTTCGTGAAATCAGAATTTTCATTTTCGCCAAAAAAAGATAATTGTTTTTGAAGATTAACATTATTTTTAATACTTCCATTAGAATCAACTATTCTGTGATCTTTTTCCAGTTTTTTAAGAATGAGCTTTGCTCTTTCAATGATTTCTTCAGGCATGCCTGCAAGTTTTGCCACATGAATACCAAAACTTTGTGTAGCACCACCCTCGATAAGTTGATAAGTAAATTTTACATCTTCATTTTCACTAATTGTTTTAATGGTGAAATTTTTTGCGGCAGACATTTTATCTATCACATCTATTAGTTCATGGTAATGCGTTGAAAAAAGTGTAAATGCCCTTGTCTTTTTTATGATATACTCACTAATTGACCATGCGACACTTAAGCCATCAAAGGTTGAGGTTCCTCTTCCAATTTCATCGAGAATAATAAGAGATCTATCAGTGGCTTGACGAAGAATTTCAGAAGCCTCATTCATTTCAACCATAAAAGTAGATTGACCACTAAAAATAAAATCATTTGCTCCAAGTCGTGAAAAAAGCGCATCAATAATGCCAAGGGTGGCATTTTTAGCTGGTACATAGGAACCTATTTGCATAAGAAACTGGCAGATGGCCACCTCTCTCATGAAAGTTGTTTTTCCAGACATATTGGGACCCGTGACGAGAGCAAAAAATTGTTCCGATGATAATTGAAAATCATGGCCAATAAATTTGTCACCAATGAGTGATTTTAAAATTGGATGCCAGGCTCCTTGAATTTTTAAAGATTTATTTTTGCACATATTGGGACGGGTAAGGCCATCTGAGAGCGCAAAAAAAGTGAGTGATTGAAAGACATCCACAAGTGAGATGTAATTTCCAAGTATCGTCCAGTCTGTAATTGTAGATAGAAATTTTTCAATGAATTCATTAAAGAGTGTTAGATCTAAATCTTTTAATTTTTCCTGTGCAAGGGAATATTCTCTTTCAATCTTTTTTAAATCTTTTGATGTGTATCGTTCAACATTAGTGAGAGTTTGAAACCGATCGAAAATTGCAGGAACTCTATTTACGTAGGATTTAGATATTTCAATATAAAATCCAGTTATAGAATTTGATTTAATTCTTAGATTTGGGAGTTGAAATTTTTCTTTATATTGAGATTCAAGTTTATTCATTTTTTCTTGAACAGTAAGGTGAGATTTTAATAATTGATCGCGTTCAATTGAAATGCCTGCTTTAAATAAATTGCCATTTTCAAGTGATGCACCGAGTTCATCATTAAAGGATTTTTGAAATTCTATTGCAAGAGATTCAATTTTTTTTATTGAAAGTTTTTTTAATAAATGAATATCTAAAACCGCATTTAAATTATTTTTTTCTAATGTTTCTTTAATTTCAATATAGGATTTAAATGTGGCACTAAGTGATAAAAAATCCTGTGCTGTTACTTTTCTTCTTTCAAATTTTGCTATTAATCTATAAATATCTCTAGATGATTCAAGGAAAGTACGGATTTTTTCAATAACATTCCAGTTCAAGGTCCATAGGTCTAAGACAGCAAGTCTTTTGGAAAGTTGGTCATAATCTTTTAGTGGCAATTGAAACCATGATTTTAAGAGTCGATGGCCCATGGATGTTTTTGTGTGGTCACAAATACCCAAGAGACTTCTTGAGCTATCTTCGGAATTTTTACCAAGAATATTTAAACCCTCAAGTGTTTGAGTCGAAACTTTCATAAATTTATCTAAATTGATGAGTCTCAAGGGACGCAGATGTTTAATGAAATTTTTTTGTTGGGTTGCAGTTAAATAGTAGCAAAGTGCTGTTAAGGGAAAAATGAGATTTTTATTTTCTAACAAAATAGAGTCATTAAAATAATAGGGAGCAACTTTTGAAATATATGTTTTTGCCTGGGAAGAGGAAAAAAAATCCTGTGCAATATTAGTTTGAAGAATATTTTCCTGTTGAAAAAAATCAAGTGTTTTATCAACCATAGGTGATAGAAAACTAGAATGTGTCCATTGATTTTTATAGGTGATTATTTCTTTTGGTTTATATAATTGTAATTGATTCTGGAAAGAAGCTTTTGTGGGGCAGTTGATCGCAAAAAAATCACCGTGAGTATAGTCAACAAGAATTAATGTATAGATTGACTGATCTTCATTTACGTGAGCACAGGCCAAAAAACATTGTGCTTTTCCGTTTAATCGATCGATGTCAAATGGAATTCCAGGACCAATAATTTGTGTGACAGCCCTTTTAACAATTCCCTTTGACATTTTTGGGTCTTCGATTTGATCGCAAATAACAACTCTTATTCCCTCAGAGGACAGTTTTTCAATGTAATTACTAATTGCATGATGAGGAATACCGGCCATGGGAATGGCTACATCTTCAATTGATCCACGGGTCGTTAATGTGATATTTAAAATTTTGGAGAGAAGCTCAGCATCTTCAAAAAAGACTTCAAAAAAATCTCCCATTCTAAAAAGCACAATTGCTTGAAGATAATCTTTTTTTATTTGATAGTATTGCTCCATCATGGGAGTTAGTTTTGTTCCACTAGCAACTAGTTTTGGTAGGATTGAAAATTGGTAGTTAGATTCAGCAAACATATTTAATCATTTAAAATCATTTTATTAAGAGGCTAAGTTTATAGTCAAAATAAGTTCATCTTAAGGTACACTAAAAATGTGTTTCTTAGAAAAGAATTTTTATGACTTATTTATTTAAATTAATACTTTTGTGCTTTTTTTTAATTGCAAGCTCAGTTTATTTAATGAAGTGGTCTTCAAATTACATTGGTTTTCGTCCTGGAAGTTTAAATATTAAAAGCATTCAATATGCAGAGCTTGTTGTCGTTTATGCGCAAAAATTTCCCGATCAAAAAACAATTACAAAAGCTTATTATGCAGAAATTAAAAATGATTTTCAGGTTTTTGATTTTGTTAATCCTGATTTCACTTTAGTTTCCCCACAAGATGGTTCAATGACTGCAAGACGCGCAAAATTTTTGAAGGAAAAAAATGAATTAGTATTAACGGGCAGTATCGTTGCGAAATACAAAAATTTTGAAACAAAATGTGAAGCTGCAATTTATTTGTTAAAAAAAGAGTTTCTAGTATGTAATGAAAATGTCGTTTCTACGGCCATAGATGAAAAAACTAAAGATACTGTTATTATAAACTCAGAAAAATCTAATGGAGATTTTAAAACAAAATATTCACTTTATGAGGGAAATATTCGTGGTGAGATTATAAGGAAATTACCCTTAGAACCAAAAACTAATTTTTTTTCAGATAGTATGGAATTTGAGGGGTTAAATTCCAAAATTTTTTTACATGACAATGTGAGAGTAATTCATAAGGATTTTGATGTTAAGTCTCGCGAAGCAATGATTGAATTAGAAAATTATAATAAGGATGTTAAGTATTTTACTTTTGAAAATGATGTTTTTTTAGAGCAGAAAATTAAAGAACCACCCTATTTAAGAAAGGCTTATGCAGAAAAAATGGTTGGAATTAGATCAGAGGGAAAAGCCATTTTAACTGGAGCACCAAGAGTTGTTCAAGGTCGAGATATTGTTCAGGGTAACATGATTACATTACGTCAGGGAGCATCTTTGATTGAGGTTAACGATGCTGTAAGCAGTATTATTTACGGAGATAGATAGTCGTGGAAAATAATCAAAATTCTCATTTATTTCAGAAAGGTGATAATTCTTCCTTAAAAGTTTTAAGAGGTGAAGACTTAACAAAGAGTTATAAGAGTAAAACTGTCGTAAAAAATGTAAATATCACTTTAAAGCAGGGTGAAATTGTCGGTTTACTAGGACCAAATGGTGCGGGTAAAACCACATCTTTTTATATGATGGTTGGACTAGTTCAACCGAATAAGGGAAATATTTTTTTAGATCAGGAAATTATTACAGAATTGACCTTAGATCAACGAGCATTACTTGGTGTAGCCTATTTGACACAGGAAGCTTCTATTTTTAGAGAGTTAACCGTTGAAGAAAATATATTAACTGCCATTGAAAGAAAAATTTCCCAAAAAAACTTACAATATGAAAAATTAGAAGAAATTTTAGCTCTATTTCAGATAGAAAGAGTGAGGAAGTCTAAGGGAAGAGAGTTATCAGGAGGAGAAAGAAGAAGAGTTGAAATAGCTAGAACAATGGCCTTAAGACCAAGTTTTATTTTATTAGATGAACCTTTTGCAGGAGTTGATCCGCTTGCGGTGGCAGAGCTTAAAGAAATAATTAGACAACTTAAAAGGGATGGTTTGGGAATATTGATAACTGACCATAATGTTCGGGAAACTTTAGATATTGTTGATAGAGGTTATATTATGAGTCAGGGGACAATACTTGTGAGTGGCCGACCAGAAGAGATTATTAATAATGAAGTGGCCAAAAAATACTATCTTGGAGAAGAATTTAAAATATAGCATAAAATAGAATTAGAAATTCACATTTAACTTTTTGATTAATGTCTTAAGTCTAAATAGGTTGTTTGTTCTATGAAAATGAGTACATCACTAAAGCAAATTCAGAGTCAGGTGATGACTCCACAATTACAAATTGCAATCAAGATGCTCGCCCTTTCCCATCAAGAAATGACCGATATGATATCACAGGAATTAGTAGAAAATCCATTGCTAGAAGAATCAGCAGGTGATGACAGTGAAGAAGGATTATCTGCAGAAGAAATCCATACAGATGAAAGCAATGTAGATTCAAATCAAACAGTACAAAATGAAGATGGAACTTTTGAACCACTACAAGCTACCAGTGCAGAGTCTACCGATGATTTTGATTGGGAAAAATATATTGAACCTTATTCTGAATATAGTAGTTCTTCAAATTTTGAAGAGAAATTTTCGGAAGAAGATAATCCAAACTACGATCAATTAGTATCACCAACCATGGGTTTAAGTGAACATTTAGATTCTCAAATTCGACTAGAAAATTATTCAGATATTGAATTTCAGTTTGCTCGAACATTAATTTATAGCATAAATCAGGATGGTTTTTTAGATGGAGAATGGACAGACTTTGCTCGGGAAGCAGGTATTGAGTTAGATAGGGCAAAAGAAATTCTTAAATTAGTTCAACAACTTGATCCCGTTGGCTGTGCAACTAAAAATAGTATGGAATCTCTTTTAATTCAAGCCGAATTTATGGAGGATTCTCCCTATGGATTAAAGATGTTAATTGAAAATCATCTGGAAGATTTATACAAAAAAAATTACGAAATCATAATGAAAAAAATTGGTATTAGTTTAAATCAATTAAAACTTTGTGAATTAGCACTTGGAACCTTAAATCCTCGCCCAGGACGCCAAATCTCTGGTGATAATGCACAATATATCGCACCTGATATTTACGTAAAAGAAGTTGCTGGTGAATTAGTTGTTCACTTAAATAATGATGGTGTACCAGATTTGAAAATATCAAAAATTTATAAAGCCCTATTAAAAGGAAAAACCGAGGATGGAAATTCTCGAAATTTTATTAAGGATAAATTGAAGTCAGCAGTGTGGTTGATTAAATCAATTGAAAATAGACAGAAAACTATTTTAAAAGTTGCAAGAACGATAGTGCAATTTCAGCCAGATTTTTTTAGAAAGGGTCCACAGTTTTTAAGACCGATGATTTTAAAGGATGTGGCAACAGAAATTGGCATGCATGAGTCCACTGTTTCTAGGGTAACTACAAGTAAGTATATGCACACTCCAATGGGCGTTTTTGAGTTAAAGTACTTTTTTAATTCTGGTATAGGAGGGGTGTCTTCAGGGGCTGGCACCACGGGCGAAGTTATTAAAATGAGGATAAAACAGATGATAGATAAGGAAGATTCGAATCACCCGCTTTCAGATGAGCGAATTGTGGTATTCTTAGCAGAGACGGGTGTGGAAGTGGCAAGAAGAACAGTTGCTAAATATAGGGATGAACTAGGAATTTTATCTTCATCAAAAAGAAAACGATCAGGATAGTTTATAAAATAATGTTGAAAAATAATATTTTACTATTGGAAAAAGGAGGATATTAAAAAATTATTAGTAGTTGTTGATAGTAGATGTGCATTAAACCTTAAAAAAAGGACGAGTATGAAGCTCACACTCTTTTTTAAAAACATTGATCACACCCCGGCCCTCGATTATCGTATCGAGCAGAAATCTGAACATTTATCAAAGTTTTTCGATGGTGGATTTGAAGTCCAATGGTATTGCTATGCCAAAACTGGATTTCATAGTGCTGATATTTGCGTAATAGGTCCTAGGTATCGTCTTAGAGCTACGGCAAGTGATGATAATTTGTATAAATGTCTTGATCAGGTCGTTGATAAAATGGAAAAGCAGCTTCATAAGCGAAAGGATAAAATTAGGGAAAAAATTCATCGTCAAAAATTAACAGGCCCTAATTTTAAAGATAAGCAAATTAAAAAAAGTATTGGACAAGAAATAAGGGCAATAGCCTTAAGTGAGGATGATGCTTCTTAGGAATTTATTGTAAATAAATTGTAATAAAAAAATATGACGACCAGTCCGCATTAATAAAAAAAGAATTTTTTGCGGACTGGTTAATTATCTTACAGCGGTTTCAATTACAACAAATTTTTCTAGCTCATCTTGAAAATCCTCATATCCTCTTCCAGTCGCTGGCCCTGAAAATCCAGTGTGAATTTTAATCACTTCTCCTGACTCATTTAGAAAATAAATACTTGGATAGGAAACATGTTTTTCAATTTCAGGTAAAACATCTAACACTTTTTTTTCATTAGCATTATGAGAAGCTAATACAATTGGATAAGTAATATTTAATTCTTTTTTCCATTTTTTTAATTTAGTTAAGGCAGCTGCTTCAGTGGGAAGTTTTTCAAAGGCCATGGCTATAATTTCAACATTTTTCCCGGTTGGTGTTTGCGACCACTGTGAGAGAAAATTTGCTTCGTCCATGCAATTAGGACACCAGCTTCCCATTATTTGGAGTAGAGTTAGTTTTTTATTTCTTTTTTTCAGAGATAAATCTATAGATTTTCCATCGATGGATTTTCCTTTAAATTGAAAAGATGTTTTTCCAGATTTCATTTTTGTTAGCTGATAGGGATCAGGCAAAAAGTAATCTTCCTTTGCAGATGCTTTAAAATTTGTAATCCAACTTTTTCCGCCTTTAAGTGTGCCCTCTAGTTCTTTATTCTTTACCTGTGCTTTAATGACAAAGGCAAATTGGCCATCAAATCCATATAATACTAGTGAGGACTTTGTATCAAGCATGCCTTCTAAAAATCGATAATCTCCAGTAGGTGTTAAAATTGATCCTTGAATTAGTCCATTTTCATAGGAAAAAGTGCCAAGTGCATCACTGGATTCACCTTCTTCAATAAAGGTCATTTTCCAGCGCTCTGGAAAACTTTGAGCAATTATTTCCTTGGAAATAGTTAGGCGATTGTCTGTAGTTACTTTTTCACCTTTAAGCTCAAATTGAAGATTTTCAGGAATAGATTTTTTTGTCCATGTACCAGTGACGATATTTTCTTTAAAAAGTAATTCCAATGTATTTTCAAATAGTGGAAATTCTAAAATCCATTTGGATTTTTTTTGTGAGAGAACCTTCAAGTAAATTTTTTCCTTTTGATTATGAACAATCCAATGGGATTTTTGTCGTTCAAGAATAAAAGGTAGTTCTTCGTTTTGTAGGGAAATTTTTATTTTCCAAAATTCAGAATGAGAACTTGAAGCGTGAGTGTTTAGCATAAAAAATGTACTTAGCAAGAATATTAATTTAGTCATTTTTCTAAAATAAAGTTGCAATTGTCTTAAGTCAAGGCCAGAAGCAATTTTTATCTCCCAATCTTTAAAAAAAAAGGCTAGATTCAACTACTTCGAGGACATTCTTTTAGACGTTTTAAGATCAATAATATTATTTATTTTTATTAATTACTTTAATTAGATGGTTAGGTGGTATCAATGAGTCATTTTAAAATTCTTGGTCATTCTGCGGTTTTAGGCGCTCAGTGGGGAGATGAAGGCAAGGGGAAAATTGTAGATTTAATGGCCCCTAAATTTGACTTAGTAGTGCGATTCCAGGGTGGAAACAATGCAGGGCATACCGTGGTTGTTAAGGGGAAAAAAACTGTACTCCATTTGCTGCCATCGGGTTTGCTTTCCCCAAAGACGATTAATCTTATAGGTCATGGTGCCGTAGTAGATCCACAGCATTTATGGGATGAAATTGAAAATCTTAGAGCAAAGGGAGTAGAAGTAACTCCAAAAAATTTAAAAATCTCTTCACAAGCTACTGTGATACATCACTATGCAAAATTGCTTGATCAAATGAGGGAATCAAACAATAAATCAGTGAAAATTGGTACTACAGGAAAAGGAATTGGTCCTGCCTATGAAGATAAAATTGCAAGGCGTGCAATTAAGATGTGCGATTTATTAGATGAGAAAAAATTGCATCAGCTACTAGAAGGATTATGGCAGGAAAGAGGGATCCTCTTGTTTCAATTATACCAGCAGAGAGATGTGGTTCGCATTGAAGAAGAACTTTTGAGGTTGCAAAAATTGGGAGAAAATCTTGCGCCATTTTATGCTGATGATATGGAGATTATTGATTTGGTAAATGAAAAATCAGGAAACATTTTGTATGAAGGCGCTCAGGGAATGATGCTTGATATAAATTTTGGAACCTATCCTTTTGTTACCTCTTCTTCAACTACTATTGGAGGGATTTTTACGGGAAGTTATATTCCTCGTGGAGGATTGAAAAAAGTCATTGGAGTCGCAAAAGCTTATACAACTAGAGTTGGTTCAGGAGCTTTTCCTACGGAAATTATTGGAGCCCAGGGAGATTTATTACAAAAACTTGGAAGTGAGGTTGGGGCTACAACAGGAAGAATTCGCAGGTGTGGTTGGTTAGATTTGGCGCAATTAAAATATGCAGTGAAGGTTTCTGGGTATACAGAAATTGCATTAACAAAAGTTGATATTTTACAACAGATTACTGATGCTCAGGTTTGCGTGGGTTATGATTACCGTGGGAAATTTTTTGATCAATTTCAGATGGGTATGAAAATTGAAGAATTAAAACCAAGATATGAATCAATTGGAAATTTGTCTGGAGAGTTAAAGTCCACGATGACTCGAGAGGATTTGCCACAAGGAATTAAAGCGTATATTGAGAAAATTGAAAAACATATACAGACTCCTGTTTCAATGATTTCCTATGGGCCAGAAAGAGATCAAATTATATTTTTGTAATGTATTAATAGGGTTTAGATTTAATTAAAAAGGTAAGGTAAAAATGAAAACATCAATGACTTTTGACGATGTCCTTTTAATTCCATCCTATAATCATTATGAATCTCGCAGAGAAGTTTCAATTGGAAATTCTGATAAGTTAGGAAAATTGACTTTAGAATTGCCAATAATGTCGGCCAATATGGATACAATTACAGAAGTAGATATGGCCAATTTTATGGGTAAACAGGGTGGAATTGGATTTTTACATCGGTTTATGTCCATTGATGAAAACGTAAATCAGTTTAAAAAATGTCAGTACCAAACGGTGGTTTCAGTTGGTTGTGGTGATGAGGATTTAAATAGATTAGAAGCTTTGAAGGATGCCGGTGCAAATTATTTTTGTGTTGATGTAGCACATGCACATGCAAAATATGTGGGTCGTACTTTAAAAACAATGAGAGAAATGTTGGGACAAAATAGTTGTTTAATTGCTGGAAATGTCGCTACTTATGCTGGTGCAGATTATTTAGCATCCTGCGGTGCTGATATTATAAAAGTTGGTATTGGAGGTGGGTCGGTTTGTACTACAAGAATTAAAACTGGTTTTGGCGTTCCAATGCTTACTTCAATTCAGGAGTGTGCACGTGTGGATCGATCTTTAATTGCTGATGGAGGAATAAAAGCTCCAGGAGACATCGTTAAAGCCTTGGCCTTTGGTGCAGATTTTGTCATGATTGGAAGTATGTTGGCAGGAACAAATCCAACACCAGGTGAAATCATAACTCAAATTGATGTAAACACAGGGTTAGAGAAACAGTATAAAAGATATAGAGGTATGGCATCTAGAGAGGTTCAAAATCAGTATCGTGGAGTTATGCCCAAGTGGAAAACTGCCGAAGGTGTAAGTACAAATGTCCCTTATCGCAATGACGAAGAAGATATTATTGCAGATCTTGTTGGTGGACTGCGTAGCGGATTAACCTATGCTGGAGCAGCTTCTATACGGGAATTACAGAGAAAATTGGACTTTGTCTTAGTAACAAATGCTGGAAGAATTGAAAGTTTGCCACATCGAACCTTGTGATAAACTGATTTTATTAGTACGGTTATTTAGCTAACCTTACAGTTTTGTTGGTTTTCATGGTGCTAGGTAGAGTCAGTATGTGATACTTTGTCACTATGAAAATAATAATGTTTGGTGGACTTGAATTTTTTAAAAAATTTTCACCCCTTTTTGCAGATTTTCAAAGCGTGCAAGTTGAAACCCTACAGGGTTTATATGTTGCCTCCTTGGAACCTTATCAATTTATTTTAATTGACTATAAATTGATGTTAAAAAAACAAATTAAGGGTCTTGATCAATTTGTCCACGCTGCCATGAGTAATAGAGTTTTTTCCATACAGGAATCACCTAATGATCAAATTAGTTTTTTACAATACTATCCACTTGGAAGATTTAGTGAAACAGATTTTAAAAATCTGATGCCCTGGAATCAAAGTGTTCCGGGAACAAGAAAGCAATTACGATTCCAATGTGCCGTATCTGTTTCAATTAATGATCAAAATCACCAGGATGAAAGACATCGCGGTATAAATACTTACGCTCAAAATATTTCTTTAAGTGGAGCAAGTGTAATTGGACATTTTAATCCAAGTTCAACATTGTTTTTACAATTTCCCGAATGTTCTGAAGATTTAAAAATTGAAGCAATTGTTAAATGGGCTTCACCCTGGGGGAAATGCGGTATTATTCCAGCATCAGGATTGGAGTTTCGTCACTCAGAAAATTCGCTAAAACAATTAAGAGATTATTTTAATAAGATTGTAGTTCCATATGTTATTAACCATTTAATCTAATATTACTTTTTTATAATAAACATTCCTTTAAAATTAATTGAAAAATCTTAGGTCCATCAAAAATAAATCCCGTATAAACTTGTTTAAATGTATTTTGTAAGTGATTAATTTCCAAATCACTATTGGCAAACAACCCACCACAATAAATAAAATCAATCTTATTTTTTACGCAATTTAATTTAAGGTTTAAAACTTTTTTTTCATTTAGCAATAGGAGTGGAAACCCAGATTGACCACCGTTATAGGGAGAATTGTGGTTTTTAGTTGTATTTGAAAATATTAATCCATTCCAATTGTAGTTTGCAAGATAAGTGATGATTTCATTGTAAAATTGTTCTGGTTCATCAGGAGAAATTTTTAGAATTAAGGGAGTTGTTAATTTTAAGGCAGTTTTTCTTTTTTGGATTTTTTCTAGAATCTCAATGAGATAAGTTGTGTTTTGGAGTTGTCGTAGGTCTGGAGTATTGGGAGAAGAGATATTGACTACGATGCCATTAGAAAGTTCTGCGAATTCATTAAATAAAAAAAGATAATCATCAATGGCCTTTTCAATAGGAGTTTCTTTTTGTTTGCCAATATTTATAAGAATTGGAAGTGTAGAATTATTTTTTTTAAATTGTTGAATCCGATTTTTAATTATTTGAGATCCATGGCCTGGAAACCCCATAGAATTTATTAATGATAATTCTTTAATGTTTCGATGAAGTCTGGGTTTTGGATTTCCTGATTGGGGATGTGGAGTAATTGTGCCAACTTCAACTGCACCAAATCCAACTTTAGACCAAAAAGAAAGTGCCTCAGCATTTTTATCTAATCCTGCAGCAAGGCAGAGGGAATTCTTCCATTTGAGGTGGTAACCAGCAAATTCAGAAGTTGCTTTTAAAATGGGTGATATTTGAGATTGATCAAAAAAATTTTGAGATAAATTGGGGAAATATTTTAAAAATTTAATTGTGAACATGTGAGAAAATTCAGGGTCAAAAGAAAAGAGAAAATTTCTCATTAGTTCATAATGCTTATAATTATTTTTAATCGCCCAATTGATACTAGTCAAAAAATAATTCCTTTTGCTTCTCATTAAAAGTAATTGGTGTGTTTAATTCTTTTTGCAATTTATTAAAATTAGTTAAGGTCTTATAAGGGATTTCAAGTTGTTTAAATAAGTTATGAGATTCTTTGAATCCATAACTAAAAATAGCAAATAAGTATTTTACCTTAAAACCATTTTCCTGCAGAAGTGTAATGGCCTTAGCAGAACTTTTGCCAGTAGAAATCAAATCTTCAATTAGGAGAATTTCCTGGTCCGGAAATAATTCTCCTTCTATGGTCTTGGCACGACCATGATTTTTAGGAACAGGTCTAATATATGTTAGTGGAAGCTGAAAATGTGCAGCTAAAAAGGATGCCCAGGGTATGCCTGCTGTTGCAATACCTACTATGGCAGTTTTTTTAGTAATATGAGGATTAATTAGTTGGCAAAATTCATCGATAATTATTTTTCTACTTTCAGGAAATGATAATAGTACTCGATTGTCGCAATAAAATGGCATAGTCATGCCGCTTGACCAAGTAAAAGGATTAGTTTCATTTATAACAAAAGCGTTATGTTTTAAGAGTAACGAACAGATAGATGGTTGCATAAATTTTTCATTCCATTTTCATAATGAGTTGTGAGTTCACGTCCTATGACGATTTGGTTCGCTCCACGTTCAAATGCTTCCAGGGGAGACATTGTTCTTTTTTGATCCTGAGTTTCCGATGTAGAAAACCTGATACCAGGAACAATTAAAGATAAATGAGGAAATTCATTTTTTAAAACTTTAATTTCTTCTCCGGATGAAACTATTCCGTGTAAAAGAGATTTTTTATCTAAGGATGCAAGATTTAAAACACATTTTTCAATTGGAGAATTTCCTAATTGTGTTTGCGACCATCCCTCTGTGGAAAAGGAAGTAAGAACTGTTATTCCAAGAATTTTTACATGGGGGCAATATTTTTGGGTGGCAGCATGACTTTCTTCTAGCATAGAAATACCACCGCTAAGGTGTACTGATAAATAATGGAAGTGAAATTGAGATAATGATTTAATGGCACCGCTTACAGTATTTGGAATATCGTATAATTTGAGGTCTAAAAAAATATTAAAGGAGTACTGTTTTAAATATTGGAATAATTTTGGTCCACATGAGTAGAAAAGTTGCATGCCAATTTTTATCCATTGAAAATCATTTTTTGCTTTTTCAATCAAAGCAGTAGCTTCTTCATAGGTTGAACAATCAAGAGCAAGTATAATTTGTTCTTTAATTACTTTCATAGGTTTAGGGTATTTTCTTCAAAGGGTTGGATAGTCATATATTTTAAAACTTCTAAAAACGAATATGCAGTTTCAAGAGACGTAAAGCAGGGGATTTTTCTCTCTGTTGCTAGTCTTCTCATGAGAAAACCGTCTCTGTTTGATTCTTTGCCTTTTGAAAGAGTATTTACAATTATATCAATAGAATTATTTTTCATAAGAACATCAATTCGCTCATTTGGACTTATTTCACTTATTCTTGAAACTGTTGTGCAGGAAATATTTAAATGCTCTGAAATATATTTTGCCGTACCCGCTGTGGCCATTATTTCAAAACCCATATTATAAAATTCTTTAATGAGATTTAATGATTCCTGTTTGTAACGATCAGATACTGTAATGAGTAGAGTACCAGAAAGTGGAATGTTAGTCCCCTGGGCAATTAATCCCTTGTATAATGCTTTTTCAAAGCTTTTATCTCTGCCTAAAACTTCTCCTGTGGATTTCATCTCTGCTTCAAGTGCTGGATCTAATTCTTGAAGTTTTTCAAAGGAAAATACTGGGACTTTTACAGAAAACCATGATGGTGAAGGTGCAATGGTATTTGGGACAAGTGATAAATCTTTTAATGTGGCACCTAGACAAATTTTTGTTGCTAGCTCTGCAATCGGTATCTTAGACATTTTACTTAAAAATGGAACTGTTCTTGAGGAACGTGGATTTACTTCTAGTAAATACAATTCACCTTTTTTGTAGGTCAATTGTATATTGAAAATTCCAATTAATTGAAATTCCCTGGCAAGTGCAAGTGATATGTCTAAAATTTTTTGTTGTATAGGCTGGTGTAATTTGTAGGGAGGATAAACGGCAATGGAGTCTCCTGAATGAATACCTGCTCGTTCAATATGTTCCATGATTCCTGGTATGAAAATATTTTCTCCATCTGATAGAATATCAACTTCAATTTCTTTACCTTTAATGAATTCATCTATGAGTAGTGGGAAATCCTTGGAAATTTTTGCAATTGGTTTGATAGCATTTTCAATATCTTCAATACTGTGACAGACACACATGTTTCTTCCACCTAAAACGAAACTTGGTCTAATAATAACAGGAAAATGTAGTGATGTTGAAAGAAGATGTAATTCATTTCTATCTGTTAAAGTTAAGGCCTTAGGTCTTTTAATCTCAATTTGATTAATGCCAATTTCAAAAAGTTCTCTATTTTCTACTCTAGAAATATTTTTTGCAGTGGTTCCAAAAATTTTAAAGCCTCTTTTTTCAATTGATTCTGCAAGGTTTAAAGCTGTTTGGCCGCCAAATTGAACTAATACACCATCAGGTTGTTCTTTGGTTAAGATCAGATTTACTTCTTCTTCGTCAAGCGGAGAAAAATAGAGTCTGTCTGAGTAGGTGTAATCAGTTGAACAGGTTTCGGGGTTATTATTAATTATTATGGTTTTGTAATCTAAATTCCTGCATACATTTAACGCATGGACAGCGACATAATCAAATTCAATTCCTTGACCAATTCGAATGGGGCCAGGTCCAAGAATTACAATTTTTTTGGATTGGGAGTTTAAGGGAGTAAAATCATCACCGCCAGGTTCATAGGTAGTATAAAAATACGGTGTTTCAGCTTCAAATTCAGCGCTGCAAGTATCAACTTTTTTGCACTTTAAGGTGAGATTAAAATTTTTAATTTTATTTTCAATTTGAGAAATTGATAGATTGCTGATTCTTGAGATTGTCATATTAGAAAAACCAAATTCTTTAATTTGAGATAGGTATTCTATTGAATCAAGATTTTGTGGGATTGCAATTGTCTTTTCAAGATCGATTAAACGCTGGATTTTTCTTAGAAAGAATTTATCAATTTTAGTTGCTAAATATATTTCTTCGACAGTCACTTCTTTTCTAAAGCAAGCAGCAATTTGCCACATTCTTTCATCTGTTGGTTTCTGTATAAGGCCAATTAATTCAAAGGCAGAATAGGATTGATATTTTTCGTCATACAAATCCTGTAAATCAAGTTCAAGTGATCGAAATCCCTTTAGAAATGCTTCTTCAAAATTTCTACCTATGCTCATGACTTCGCCTGTTGCCTTCATTTGAGTGCCGAGAGATCTATCTGCAGAATGAAATTTGTCAAACGGCCAACGAGGGATTTTCACAACAATGTAGTCTAATGCTGGCTCATGTGAAGCGTAGGTTTTTCCTGTTATAGGATTGATAATTTCACTTAAAGAAAATCCTAAGCATATTTGAGTTGCAATTTTTGCAATTGGGTATCCAGTTGCTTTAGAAGCAAGTGCACTAGATCTACTAACACGAGGATTTATTTCTATAACATAATATTGTGATGTGCTTGGATCTATTGCTAATTGTACATTGCAACCACCAATGATTCCTATTTCATGAGCAATTTTTAATGAAACAGTTCTTAATAGTTGAACCTGTTGATCGCTTAAAGTAAGTATTGGTGTAACAACAATACTGTCTCCTGTGTGAACACCTACGGGATCAATGTTTTCCATTCCACAAACGCTGATACAATTCCCATTATGATCTCTCATTATTTCAAACTCAATTTCTTTAAGTCCAAGAATACTTTGTTCGAGCAGGCAACTTTTTACTGGACCAGTGTTAATGGCTTTTTCAATGAGATAATTTAAGTCTTCTTCATTATAAACTATTCCACCACCACTCCCTCCAAGAGTAAAAGCAGTTCGAACAACTAATGGAAAACCGATTTCTTTAGCAAATAATTTTGCATCATTAAGATTTGTTATGGATTTACTAATAGGCACAGGAATGTTTAATTCATTCATTTTGTCTCGAAATAATTGTCTATCCTCAGCAACTTTAATTGATTCAATTGAACTACCAAGTAGGGTAATTTTGTGTTTTTGCAGAAAACCAGATTCACCTAATTGTTTGGTTAAATTCAGTGCAGTTTGGCCACCAAAACTTCCAATTAATGCATCAGGTTTTTCTTTTAGAAGTATTTTGCAGATAAAATCATAGTGCATGGGTTCCATGTAAATTTTATCTGCCATATAAGAGTCAGTCATAATAGTGGCTGGATTTGAATTGATGACCACACTGTAAATATTATTTTTTTTTAATGTTTCAAGGCATTGAGATCCAGAATAGTCAAATTCAGCTCCTTGGCCAATGATAATAGGACCAGGACCAAGAACAACAATTTTTTTAAATGAAAATTTATTTTTAAATGTTTTTGAATTTTTATTTTCTGAAATCATTTTGACCTTTTATAATCTTGTTTCTTTTTTAGAATGATGAAATTTAGATAATATGTTAATGAAATCATCAAATAGATATTGAGAATCTAATGGGCCTGGATTAGCTTCTGGGTGAAATTGAACAGAAAAGATGGGTAAGGTATTGTGAGTAAACCCTTCAATCGTTCCATCGTTATTGTGAATGAATCGAAATAAAACTTGGTTTTGAATTTCACCATTCGAAGAAATATTTTGATTATTATTTTCAATTCTTTTTTTGTTTAAAACACTATATCCATGATTTTGTGAAGTTAAGATGACTTTATTAGCAATTTTATCAATAACTGGGTGATTGGCACCTCGATGTCCAAAGGGCATTTTAACCGTGTCAAATCCTAGAGTTAAGGCCAGAAGTTGATGACCTAGACATATTCCAAAAATGGGATATGAATTTAAAAGAGTTTGAATAGTAGGTAATATATCTAATAATTCCTTGGGATCTCCTGGGCCATTGCTGAGGATAATTCCCTGTGGTTTTGTTTTCAAAATTGTTTCAAGATCAGATCTTGCTGGTAAAACGGTAATTTGACAGTCTCGTTTTAAAAATGAGTGAATAATATTTTTTTTACAACCAAAATCTAGAAGTGTTAATTTCCAGCTGACAATTCCGCT
>Ga0247844_1000375_pt1 | contig 95522 bp, 102 predicted proteins | sample LaCtaG_FD_192421 | JGI IMG/M metagenome (GOLD analysis project Ga0247844, IMG submission 192421) | Freshwater microbial communities from meromictic Lake La Cruz, Castile-La Mancha, Spain - LaCruzMarch201714.5m_1 | ecosystem: Environmental > Aquatic > Freshwater > Lake | place: Spain: Castile-La...
GATTTTAAAAATGCATGTTTAAACTTTTTTCGCTACATCAGAAAATACCGCAGTGAACTTGCGACGCTTTTGACTGACAATTTTGAAGTTTTAGGAACCTGAAAACTCAAGCGTGATGGGTATAACACTGTTTCTCTTGGTTCCTGCCCAGTGGCCACAGCTGTCCCACTAAGTTGCACCACTCCCGTGTTAGGTTCAGCTCAAACCACAACCATGCGCCTTAAAAACGATGCTGGTTATCACACAACATTTAATCCTTTCAATTTTATTACGGCCACAACACTCGCCTTCTCTAATTTACAAGTTGGAAGAGTGGTGCAAGGGTCAACGGCAACGCACGTCATGACTATTTCGAATCCATCAACGACTGTGGCCGCAACAGCATTTACCAGAGATTCCTCCCTCATTGTTTCTCCCTACTCATACGTTTCAACAACCTGTGGAGCAACCCTTGCAGCTCTGGCAAGTTGTACCATGACTTTTACTTATGCTCCTACATCACTGACCGTCGACCATTCTGCCGACATTGATATTAGTTATAATGATGGAGTGAATACACAAACAGCGACCATCAATATTTCAGGTTGGGGAATCGAGCTTGATACTTTAATGACTTCGCTTGATTATGGATCGATTCCGAATGGTAACAACCACACTGCTGTGGCCGCCCGTTTTACCAAACCCGTGGTGATTATCAATCGTGGTAAAGCTTCGGTGACTTTAGACTCTGCAGCTTTTTCTGACTCCACAAACTTCCGCCACACTGGTGGAGGTGCTTTACCTGGAACAGGATTCACGGGTTACATTTGTGGAGCAACACTTGCGGCCGAATCAAAGTGTGTGGCCAGTGTGGATTTTCAACCGGCCTCTACGGGAGCAAAGTCTTCGACCTACACAATAACTTACAACACTTCTCGCACCAAGGTTGTTAACCTCACTGGAACTGGAGATGTTGCAACTCCGACGACCTGTAATACGGCCCTTCCGTATTATGACAATGGTTCTGGAACTGCAGGAGATCCATGGCTCATTTGTTCTGAGGCCCATTGGACCCAGGCCATTACAGATACACAGGCCGATACCACACGGGATACTATTTCTCCTCGAAGAGGAAAATTTCAACAAACAGATGACATTACATTTACGTCGAATATTACAAATAAAATTCTCGCCACAGCAACGGCCGCTACATTTGCTTACAATGGTGGAGGCTATAGACTTGTGAACGTCATCATCGCCCAATCGGGTGTCTCTGGAGTCGCTCTTTTTGCAGCAACAGCTCATACGTCTTTGAGTTCGATACGTAATGTTCAAGTCTACAATGCCTCAGTGGCCGCTGGTTCAAATTCAGGGATAATTACTGGTGAGTTTGATATTCCAATTTCAAATTCCTATGCTTTTGGTGTGATTTCAGGAGGAGCAGGTGTTGGTGGTCTTCAGGGACTAGCAAATGGTTATGGGATCTCGAATAGTTATTTTATAGGAGAGGTGACATGCACGGGCCAATACTGTGGTGGAATATCTGGCGGTGCCGGTACTCATACAAATAACTTTGCGATGGGAAAAGTCACGAATTCTGGAACTGATACTGGTGGTCTTGCTGGTCGTCTTCTTACGACTATGGCCAATTCGGCTTCAGCTATGGAAGTGATTGGAACATCTAATACAGGAGGTCTCATAGGAAATAATGGGTCTAGTGTAGCAAATATCACAAATAGTACTTCTTATGCAAAAGTTTCGGGAACGACCTGTGTAGGTGGAATCATTGGCTATTCTTATAACTCTATTGGTGGTGGTCATGTACTGTCAAAAAGTATGTTTTTAGGAAGTGTTACTGGCTCTGGAACCTACGTTGCAGGAATTGTTGGCCATATCTATAGAGAAACACCATTTAACATCGACGAGGTTGTATCAAGCGGAGTGGTTACTGGTAATAATTATGTTGCAGGCATTTTTGGTGGTACAGGACATCAACTGAATGTGGTTACTATAAATAACAGTTTTACGACCTCCATGATGAATTCTTCAGGTGCTCTTACCGGGGGTTTTTCTAATCTTGAAATATTGGCCAACAGTCAACAATCTGCAGTACGAAGTTATGTTGCGGCCCCTGACGGAATCAGTTCCTTATTTAATGTATCCGTAACAGCAACAGCAAATACTCTCGTCATTGGCCAAAGTTTTGATAGTTTCAGTGGAGGAGTTTTTTACTTACAAGGTGCTGGACCTATTCAAACTGCTCCTGTGGGTGTCTTTGATCTCACAGACGCGCAAATGCAGTCTCAGGCCGTTTTTGAAACTTCCCTTGGAACTTGGGACTTCACTCCAGTAACAGGAAAATGGAAGATGGGCGCAGGCGGATATAAATACCCTATCCTTCAATGGCTACCGAACAACTGGATGCCCTAGGCAAATTCTTCCTGACTTAAGAGATCCTCCTTATCTTATAGTAAAAACGACAAATTCCGAAACATCCTCTAAGAGGTTCTATGAAGAGGATTTTAATAACACTCATTATTCTGAATTCGGCCGCATGTTCGCTCCTGAAAGGCAAAGAGCAGGCCTTCAGTATCACTTCTAATCCTCCAGAAGCTGAGATCAGTTATCTTACTAAAAATAAAGAATACAAAGTTTTAGGTAAGACTCCCTTCTCTCTTTCTCCTGCTGATTTGAAAATAATCAATGACGAAAACTCACAATTTGCTGCCTTTCAGATTAAAAAATCAGGTCATGCTATTGAGACACTACTTCTTGACTTAAGATCAAGCCGATCTGTTGAATATTTTGCGTCTCTAAAACCTATTGATGTTTGGAATAATAAAGAACAAGAAATCAGTTCCGCTGCTGCCAACAGTCTTGCTCGCAAGATTCAGCAGATTAATCACCATGTTTTAAAACGCGATCATGTTAGTGCCCTTTCACGTACTGAAGCGCTGATCCAACAGTTTCCAAAGGCCAGCTCTTTTTATGATATGAGAGGCAGTATTCTTCTTCTTATGGGAAAAAAATCAGAGGCCATCTCCAGTTATGAAAAATCTCTTTCCATAAATCCAGATAACAGTGAAGCTAAAAAAGTCCTTCATCTGTTAGAGACAGGTGCCCTATGAAAACACATGTCATTGGTCTGTTTTTTGGAATTTTTATTGTCTACTTTGCTGCCACTCACGTCGGAGAATCTGGATGGACTTTTTTCGATTGGCTCTCTATTCTTATCGTTTTTGGAGGAAGTATCAGTGTATCGATTATGACCAACGGTCTTATGGATACAGTAAAAATCTTGGCCCTTTTTTTTAAGGCCTTTGCTCCACATAAATTTGACAATGTGATGATTACAAAACAGTTAGTTGAAATCGCTCAGAAACAACATTTTGACACACTTAATTTTAAAAACATGCAAGAAGATACATATCACCCATTTGTGCTTGATGGTCTAAGACTCATTCATAATCAATTTGAATCTGAAAAATTTGAAATTCTAATGTCCAATATGCTCATTCAAAGAAAAAATCATCACGACAAGGCCATTGATAAAATTGAAACTTTGGCAAAGTATCCGCCAGCTTTTGGCATGCTTGGAACAATCATTGGTCTAGTGGCAGTTCTTAAACAGATTAACTCTCCAAATAACATGGAATCTATCGGGCCCTCCATGGCCGTTGCTCTTGTTACAACACTTTACGGAATTCTTGTTTCTAACTACATCTTGCAACCCATTGCCGATAATCTGCAAGACCGAAGCTACAGAGACCTTCAGGTAAGACAACTTATTTATGAAGGAATGGTTCTTATCGCAAGAAAAAATGATCCCGTTTATGTGCGTGAATCTATGTTGAGTCTTTTAACTCCAAATGAGAGAACTGAATTTATGGCCAAACATAAATTCTCTTTTGCCAGTGAGGAAGTGGCCGCATGAAATCACTTCATCTAGATATTTTATCAAAACGCAAAAAGAAAAAAAATGATTCTCAATCCTGGGCCATGAGTTATGGGGATATGGTTACAACCCTACTTTGTTTTTTTATTATTTTTTATGCTTTAGAAAAGAAAATGACAAAAAAAGATCAATCAAGGCTTGCTGCACACCAAACAACAGATTCAGATATCAAAATGGATTATGCAGTTGCTATTTTTAAAGACATTCCGGATCTTAAAGTCTCTAAAACGTCTTCATTTATTGATATCCATTTTAAAGATACTGTCTTTTTTAATAAAGGTGACTACAAACTTACCTCAAATGGGAAAAATACTTTAGAGAGTATCTTAATGCCTATCTCCCAGCTAAAAGGCCATTTTCATCTTGAGATCCAGGGCCACGCTGACAGCACACCTGTTTCACCTCACAAAGGCCGCTGGTGGAAAAACAATATGGAACTCTCGCTCATGCGCGCATTGGACGTTCACACCTACTTGATAAAAAATATTTCCAATACGAATAAACTCACTGTCTCTGGATATGGTTCACCGAAGATAGAAAATTCTGGGGCCATGGATTTTGATCGAAAGGTTAGCTTGAGGTTACAATTCATCCAATGAAAAACTTTAAACCACTTGCCCTATTCATTTGTTTTCTTTTTATTTCGCTAACGGCCAGGGCCAATCAATCTGAAGTCTCAAAACTAAAACTTTCACAGTATCTCAGGAAGACTCTCTCTCAGGAAATGACTCGCACGATAGGACTAAAAGAGTTTCATCTTAACGTTGATTTTAATATAAACAATTTAAAACTCAATAAACAAGTAGGCGCTGAAAGCTCAAAGCGCGGACAATACAAAACCTTAGAGCTGCCGGGCCTCTATCTTGAAGGACAAGAAGAATACTGGGAACAAAAACCTCATCAGGCCGCCATGGAGGATATGCTTTTATCTATCGATAAGATCAAGCTCATCCTAGACTATCATCAAGATACCTATGCTGAAGCTGATATTAGGGATGCCCTTTATGCAATTGTTAATACAACCATTCCTGGTCTTAAAAAAACAGACATACAAATTGATGTTAAAAAAACTCTTGTTCAAAAAAAAGTTGGCCAAAATTCGGCAGTGGTTCAAGGGCCATTTGAAAAATTCTGGAATACCTATTACGCTCATGTACTCATACTCTCTCTGCTCGCACTTACTCTGTTTTATGTGCTTCATGGTTTTGTTCTCAAACAAGGCTTTTCTTCATTAGCAGATATTTTAAAAAACAAATCCAAGACTCAAACCTCTTCCACTTCTGCATCAATTCAAAATCAACAACAAGTGGCCAAGGCCATCAATAGCTCAGACTTTGAGAGCTTTAAATCCTACCTAGAAGCAGGAAAGGTTCTTAAAGAAATGTCTTGTTCTGAACCTGCGATTTTTGAAGAAATTATTCTTCTTAAAGTCATGGCCGAAGATTTTTCTTCGATTCTTATCTTGATGGACGTTTTCCCTAAAGGTCAAAAAGACTCATTTATTAATAATATGCAGCCAGAGAAAAAAGGGCGTTTTAGAGAATTCATTGTGGAACACGGAACTGAATTCATGCAAGATGATACAATGATGAAAGAAGAGGCGATTAAACTTATCAAATTAATTAAACTCGCAAGTTATTCTCCTCAAGACCTGGCCACAGTCATCTTAAGTGATCTTTGTCGAGGACTACAGAGATCGTCCTTAAGAAAACTTATCCTTTCTTGTGATGATAAAGAAAAATCTATCCTCATTGATTATATTCCTGATGATGCCCTAGCTTTTTACCTAAATGATGGATCTATTGATCTGAAATACGTGGATTTAGAAGATGAAGATGTGGGCCATCAAGAACTTCTTGAACTCATTATTAAGGGTTCTATGGCCATGGGGCCCCGTAAGAATCTTGCCAAACGTGAAAAGCTTGAACAAGTCTATGGCCAGCTTGAAACCAATAAGGCCGAAATTCTTGCTGACACTCTTGGGATTCATCAAGATCTAAGATTAGAAAGTCTCTTTGATGTTTATAAAGACCAAGGCCATATTTATCTTCAAACGTTAAATTTTGAAGAACTCTCTTCCTTGTATGCGTTATTAAGTTCAGGCATGCAGAAAGAAATTTTATCTTCTCTGCCAGAGCTTCTCTCTGAGAGACTTAAATTCTCCAAAAGGATTGTTAACCATGAAAGTCTCAAAGCAAAAGGTGATTTCTACAATTACCTGCGCTCGCTTCACACTGAGAACGATAAATCTCCTGACATTTCTGGCCTTAAGCTTGTTGCCTAAAAATACGTCGGCCCAAGATATCGTTTTTGAAGATAAAAAGAAATTCAACCTTGTGGCCGAACTGGCCTATAACGCCTCTGCTATTCAAACTAAAAAAACGGACACAACCAACGCAAATGACTTTAAGGTCACATCCTTTAATCTTGAACTTGGTGGAGATTATTTTATCTGGCCCAAACTTGCCCTCACTGCTTCTCTGGCCGTGACACTCTACACTTCGGCCGATGCTGAGATGAAGGGTCTTGAGGCAGGCCTTCGTTATTTTCCTTGGAATCCCGGCAATAAAAGTCAAACCTCCCTACAAGGATCAGAACTTCTGACATCTCCTGGATTCAGTCCATTTATGCATTTGGGTTATGCTGGTAAAGATTATCAATTTACGAATTCAAGTCTCTTTTTTCAGGGATATGAAATAGGTGGAGGATTTGATTTTCATCGTGGGCAAGAATCATTTTATCGAATAAATTTAGACTATCAAAATCTTCAAAACACGAACAGCCGCTCTCAATCAGGTCTTGCCATTGGTTTTGCTTATGGAATTTCTTTTTAAGCTAAAAAGACTTGGGACTTAACCCATACCCCATTCATGTACTGAATTAAGGCCACACTTCCTGCTTCAACGATATCAACGTCCTCTAATGATAGATTTCTTAAGGAGAAGATCTCAACTTCAAACTCTTTACCTTTTGGATGGAGAATCTTAAGTTTATCACTCTTTCGTAAATCCTTTTTTAAACTAATGGCAAGATGGGATCCTTTTTCAGCATCCATGACTTCACCTAAATAGTGACCTTCACGTTTTTGCAGTCGGTGATTTTTTAATTTAGGAAAAAGAACGTCCGTTTTATTGACCAGATAAAAACCACGCATGAGATCCTGTGCGTACTCATCTTTAAAAGTGTCAAATATTTCTGTTTTGTAGTTATCAATGGAACTCTTGAGGATCTTCAAGTGCTCCATTTTATCCCAACGAAGATCAACACGAAAATACTGCAGCCCCATATCTCTGAGCTCTGTGCTAAATTCCACCAGACAAAACTCTTTAATGTGAAACATAAACGTTCCATGACGGTTTTCTAGAATAGGAAAGCCTTTATGGGGAGATTCTTCGCTCTCACCTAAGGCGAGGATTTCTTCATTTTGTATGAGTTTTTCAGGAGCTAACGGTGATAGAAGGGAGCGAGGGGTATAAAAAAGAAGAATCCTTCCAAATCCTAAAAGCTCACAGGGAACTGTTAGGGTCTGCACATATTCTTCAATCACTGCTTTAGATAGTTCGATGGAAAGAATAATCCTCTCCATGCGGCCCGGTGCATGAGCAATCCACTCTTTTAGGGCACGAGCATTGTGATTTCCATTTTCAGCAATAAACTGCAAGGGCCTATCGGTATGGTGAATGGCCCAGTGAAGTGCTCCTGGATCCTGCACTCTTAGAACGTCAACATGCTTGATAAGGTCAGGAAGTTCTTGAATGACTTCTTGAAAAGTCGTCTCTGTCATCAAAATATCCCATTCAAAAAGAACTCTCAATGAAAACTCATGGGCCCGACTTGATAGAGAAATAAATTCTTCGGTTGAGAGCTTTCCAAATCTGGCGAAATTTTTGTGGGCCAAGATAACTTCCGTGATGCCCTGGTCTTTGATGAGATTTAGATCGTGTAAGTTTTGAGCGTAGGTCGTGATCTTCATCAGTGGACCTTTTGTCTAATCAGATGCTGGGCCAAAACACCTTCTCTATAAGGCAGACGTACAAGTGTTGTGGGTTTAGTACGAGTCAAAGGTCGCATAAGAAGATCAACAATTTCATTGGCATTGATCAAAATTGCTGGGCCAAGAAACGGAACGATTTCTAAAAGGTCACCCTGATTGAAAGCGTTTCGAACTTCAATAACGATACCGGCCTTTGCATTTGCTTCAACCACAGTTCCCACCATCTGCCATTCATTCTCATTTGAGTTTTCGCGTTCATTAAAAATAGAAGTTGCGTCCGCCTTCTCAACTAAACTCGCTTTTGTATATGAGCGATGAGAAACTTTTGAAAGTTCTGCCTCCCAACTTACGAGGTCATCGGAGAGGAAATTTCCATTTTGAGCATAATATTTTAAGGCCTCAGAGTATACTTTTGACATGGTTCCAGCATAAAGATGACTCTTCATGCGGCCCTCGATTTTTAAAGAATCAATTTCTTCTTTGATGAATTCAGGTAAAACTCTCAGACCCTCGAGGTCTTTTGAGCTCATAAAAAAAGCTTTCTTTTTTTCTTCCGTGTCTAGTCCCATATCTAAAGAATATTCAAATCGACAAGAATGGGCACAACCACCACGATTGGAATCACGACCTTGCGTAAAATTTGAAATAACACAGTTTCCGGAGTAGGCCATGCACATTGAACCGTGGATAAAAAGTTCAACTTCCACACCTGCCTGACGTTTAATGATGCCGGCCTCTTTGATAGAAACTTCACGGCCTAAAACAATTCTAGTCGCTCCCATTTTTTTCCAAAGTTTGGCCGCTTCCACATTCAAGGTTGAGGCCTGAGTGGAAACATGAATGGGAATAGTTGAAAGATCTCGAACTGTTTGCACGACCCCTAAATCAGAGACAATGACCGCATCCACTTTGATCGCTTCCAAATGGGCCACAAATTCTGGTAACTCGGATAAATCTTTGTCATGAAGAAATGAATTGAGAACCACATACACTTTTGATCCATGAGCATGAGCAAAGCAGACACCCTCTGTAAGCTCATCCAGAGTAAAATTGTCTGCTGCTGTCCGAAGTCCAAATTTTTGTCCACCCACATACACGGCACTGGCCCCATAGAGGACTGCTACTTTTAATTTATCAAGGCCACCGGCCGGGGCAAGAACCTCAGGAACAAACTGCTCAGACATAGGAAACTCCTAAGGCACGGGTTTACCAAATTTGGGACGTAAGTTAAACTATTCAAAAGAAATAGAATTTTAAAAGGTCCCTTTTTTGAAAAAAGTTCTCTTATTTATTCTGACAACATGTGTTTTGCTGGCCTTAACTGCCGGAATATTCGTTTATAAACGTTGGTCAGCTAATACTGAACAAGTCACCCCACTGCCTTATCATTTTGCCCAAGAGGCCCCGGCCGTCAAGCTGGACGCCCCTATTTTAATCGTGGGAGACCGAATGGGAAGCTACTTTGCAAAATTCCATGCAGAATTAGCGGCCACTATTTCTCAAAACCTCTCAAAGGCCATTACGATTCAATCCTTGGCCAAACCTGGTCAGGCCATTCACCGTACCATCCATGAGCTACGCTCCATTGAGCAATGGCCTCAGATTGTTATCTATCAGGGTGGAAGCGAAGAATTTTCGGAAAATCTTTTTGAAATCTCAGAGATTAAAAAAATCGCCTGGAACTTTCGTGCCTATCAAGATGACAGGATTCAAACATCCTTGATTCTTTATCCCAAACTCTCACGCCTGATTTATAAACCTATTAAGAGGTCCCTTTTAACTGAAACACCGATAGAAAAAGAAAAATTTCAAGAGGCCGACTATGTGGCCCGTCTGAGTACAGATCTTCTTCTTTATGAACAACACCTTTTACAATTAGTGAACATGAGCCGTGATAAAAACTCACTTCTCATCCTCACGACGACACCTATCAATCTTGATATTGCCCCTAAAAGAGTCTGCGCTTTTACTTCCAATGTAGACATTGAAAAAGAGATTCTTGTCGTGGAAGAGGCCATGAGAAATGAAGATGTTAAAAAGGCCTATAAACACTCCACAACGTTGACAAAATTATATTCTGGTAATGCCATGATTTTTTATACCCATGGAATCATAGCTAAAAAACTTAACCTTATAGATGAGGCCAAAAAAAGTTTAAGAGACGCTAGCGCCTTTGATTGTGAACCTTGGCGTGCCACGGAAGTTCAAAATGCCATTATCCGCCGAGTGGCCAAGAATAACCAGGTTCTCATGTTTGATTTTGCCAAACTCGTAAGTAATGACTGGGGCCATAATATCACTTTTTTTGATGAGATTTACCCTCAGAATCTCTATTATGAAAAAGGCATGGGCCAATTAGGGCTTGTTATCAAAAGTATTTTAAAACTGTAAGAGGAGCTTTACATGCACGGATACGCACAAGAATATGGGCCTCATTCGGTTATTTGCCATGAGGGTGATCCCTCTTCAGATCTTTATTATTTGCAATCAGGAAAACTCCTCATCTGCACGATTAGTGGAACTCAAGTTAAAGTCATCGCTCGCATTGAAACTGGTGAATTCGTTGGTGAACTCTCTTTTTTTGATGGAAGGCCCCGCTCAAGTCATGTGGTGACTTTAGAAAATAGTGTTGTGATCCAGATTCCTAAACATGAAATATCGAATCATCTTCCCATCTGGTATCTAGAAATTGGAAAAAACCTCACCAAAAAGATTCGACTCCTAGACGGAGTCGTTAACGCCACTAATCTACGGAAATTCGGGTCAGAGGAAAATCAGAAACCTCTTTCAATTGAAGATCAGAGACTTTTCTACGATCTCCTTATTAACCAACAAAATTAAGTACTTTGGCCATTTTGGCCCTGATAGTGGTAAAATAATGGCCACCGTTAGGGCCATTTTAATCGCGCATAGTCACGGAACTGGCCTTTTTGAGCAATGAAAGGTGGCACGATCCTCGCAATGCATATTGATGAGGACAACAAGGAGGTTGACCGTGAGAACACACATGATATTTCTATTATTGACGTTGGTTTTAAGTGCCTGTGCCTCTCATCAAGGAGATGGGGAGACAACGATTACTCAGGAAACCCAACAACAAGATGACCAGTACAGCATGCACGAGAATGCTGCCGGTAGAATTCGTTAAAAAATGACATCCCCCTGGAAAACTGTTTTTTAAATCGTTCTTTTTCCTTTATAAAGTAACGATTAAAAAAATAAAGATTCCCAGGGGGATTTTGAGTTGAAACCACAACAAGCGACACCTCGTTTTCACAACCTTGATGCCATTAAAAATTGGTCTATCAAAGACGCCGACGACACTTACCAAATTAGCCGCTGGGGTGAAGGTTATTTTTCAGTCAATGAAAAAGGTGATCTTTGTATCAACCCTAATCAAACTGAAAATGGTCCTGTCATCAACTTGATGGAAATCATCGAAGAGATGAAAAATAAAAATATTCCATTCCCTGCAGTCATCCGGTTTCACGACATCCTTAGATCTCAAGTGGCCAATCTTAACAAAACATTCAGAAGCATCATTGAGGAGGCCAAATTCACAGGATCTTACTTTGGGGTTTATCCTATTAAAGTAAACCAAATGCGTGAAGTGGTTGAAGAAATAGTAGATGCTGGTGCCCCTTTTAATTACGGTCTTGAAGCTGGTTCAAAACCAGAACTCTTAGCAGCACTTGCCATGAACGTGAATCAAAACTCTTTAACTGTTATCAACGGTTATAAAGATCGAGATCTTCTTCGTTTGGCCCTTTTAGGAAATCAGCTTGGCCGTAAAGTTATTGTCGTGGTTGAAAAATATTCTGAACTTTTAGATCTCATGAAGATCTCTCAAGAGATTGGAGTGGAACCAATGATTGGTCTTCGTGCTAAAATTGCTACGAAGTCATCTGGGAAATGGGCAAGTTCTGGTGGAGACTATGCAAAATTTGGTCTTACTATCACCGAAATCCTTCAGGCCCTAAAGTATTTGAAATCAATTAATAAGGCCCACTGTATTAAGCTTTTCCACTTTCATATAGGATCTCAAATTCCTGATATCAAAACGATTAAGGATTCTATCTCCGAGGGTTCTCGGATTTATGCAAAACTCTGGAAAGAGGGAGCAAAAATTGAATACTTTGATGTGGGCGGTGGTGTTGGTGTGAACTACGACGGTACTCGTTCTAACTCCCCTTCTTCGATGAACTACACGACAAAAGATTATGTGGCCGACGTTGTTTATATCTTAAAACAAGTTTGTGATTTGGAAGATGTTCCACATCCAAACATTGTTTCAGAATCAGGTCGCGCGATCACGGCCCATCACTCATGTGTCATCACAAATGTTTTTGGTGCCCTTGAGATCGGAACAGATAACTTCAATACCGATAAGGCAATCAACGAAAACATTCTTGTCTCTAATATGAGAGAGCTTCAACAGGAACTCTCCGAAAAAAACTACCAAGACATCTATAACGATGCCACTAAACTTAAAGAGGAATCTATCTCGGCATTTAAGTTCGGGATTCTCAGTCTCGATGAAAGAGCAAAACTTGAGACTCTATACTGGCGCATTTGCCGCAAGATTGTTGAACACGCCTCTTTGGATGAATACGCTCAAGATGAAATCATGTTACTGAAGAGCCAAATGGCCCATCAGTACATGTGTAATTTTTCTATCTTCCAATCAGCACCTGATACATGGGCCATCGGCCAGATCCTTCCCGTTCTTCCGATCCATAAACTTAATGAAAAGCCAACTGAACTTTGCACACTTGTAGACATCACATGTGATTCTGATGGTAAAGTTGATACCTTCCTTTCGGCCGACGGCCCAACAAACACTGTTCCTATGCATAAGCTCAAAGATGGCGAAGATTATTTTATCGGTCTTTTCATGACCGGTGCTTATCAGGACATCATGGGTGATAACCACAACTGTTTTGGCCGTTTAAATGAAGTACACATCTTTTGTGATGATGATGATCCAACTGATTTCTATATCGAAGAAGTTATCTACGGTAACAAGGCCTCTCAGGTCCTTGCCACTCTTCAGTACAATCCAGACACGATGGCACAAACCATGAAGGCCAATATCGATACTCAAGTAAAACGTGGAAAGATTAGGCCCCGTGAAGGTGTGGATCTAACAGATTTTTATGAGAATTGTTTAAAGAGTTATACCTATCTTAAAAAATAGGTACCTACTCACATCCTAAAGGCCTCAATCAAAGAAGTACAAAGGATGCTATGACCTTTGGGATGATCACAAAGGCAGATATCACTTCTGCCAATTTTTCCCATCATGACTTTCCATCCAAGATCAGAACAAATTTTTGAGCCTGGGTTCTGTTTGGGAGTTATTTTTAGTTTGAGTTTTGCAGATCGAAGATCTTTTAACAAAAGGCATGAGTCTTTTTTATTAAAACAGCTTTTAGTGACACTCAAATGATCACTGTCGCAATAAACTCTCTCTACTCCCTTTTCATCTCGCACACCAATCATGCCAGGACAAATGGTGATGGCGTGAACATGAAAAGATAAAAAAAACAAAATGAAAAATGTCATTCAAGACGACCTGTGCGGTAAGTGTTTTTTATCAGATTTGAGGCCGGAATCCAGCATCCTTGATAAACTCTTCCATGATAATCTTCCATCACTTCTTTTGTTTTTTCATTTTTATTTAAAAAGCTTATCTCCACATCGAAGTTTATACAGGCATCATAATATTTTCCACTTTTTGAGGTGCACGAACACGTGGGCCCCACTGGATCCCATTTGGCCCCCCATGAATTACGAATAAGATACTGACACTGACCCTTGATTGTTCTTTTTCCAACGGCCAAAACACTATGTCGGCCACAAATTTCTTTACGGCGACTTTTGTGAGAAGATTCATAATAGTTGGGCACAGGGATATCTGTCAGCGCTTCGGCACAAAGATCAAGGACTAGTGGTTTTTTTTGATCAAGAGTTTCTTCAATAAATTGTTCTATATCCTCATCTTTTTTGCCTTGAATGCGCTTAATCATATTAAAACGTGTATTCGTTATTTTGATCCTCTCTTCATCACAAAAAGATAACACTTTTTTTAAAATAGATGTAACCGAATCACCCAAAAGACCGATTGAATATAAAGCATCCACGGCGGGTAAATAACTGCATGTTTTAAGATGTGCATCAGTGCTTAAGACATTTTCGATATTCAGTTTATTGACAATAGGAACATTTAAGGAGCTGAACTTCGTAGAGGCAATATCTAAAAGATGCACATACTCGGCAACTGTAAGATTATTTTGGCGAGTGTATTTGGCCACTTCTTTTTCCACACACTCTTTTGACACAACTCCTTTGGCCAAAGCTTTTTTGAAAAGATCATCTTCGTTACCCCCAACAAGTGGGTCACTATCAATAAAAATGCCTTCATGTGTAGTCAAAGAAAGATCTACGGCCGATGGAGAATAAGGCCGACCTTCGGAGCGAAACTTAAATTCTAAAAGCTGCGCCATCGTAAAAGCATAACAAAGCCCGGCCCCATCTTGATCAAGAGTTGCTATATCTTTTAAGACTGTATCAACATTAAGATCAACCTCGTTGCCACAATCAGCAAAAAGCATTGATAAAAAGAATAAGGGCCATAAGAATGCCATATAAACCTCTCATCCCATTATAAATGCATTTGTTTAAGTAAGAGAATTAGGTGGATTTTACCACTCGTAATGTCTTGAGAAAAAGAAAGACTTCAACACTCAGGAATAAAATAAAGGATGAGTAATAAGACCAGGTCAAAAAGCCTAAAAGGGATCCTGCGGCCCCATAGAAGTTATGTGGGGCAACGGTTTTTAGATAAGAGGCCAGGAACACATTACCTAAAACAAAAAACACGGAGGTGAAAAGGGCCATTTTAATGGCGTCACCGATTTTAGGACGTTTACTAGGAACTAAATAATGGAGTCCTGTGAACATGATCACGTAAATACAAAAATTAATACTTAAAATCAAGCAACGATAAAAAAGTGTCTTTTCTGAAGATGGTTGCATCACAAAATTTATAAAACCTGAAAAGAAGACAGTGAAAAGAAAAAAGAATCCGGCCAATAACATGATAAACATGGCAACAAGTCTCTCCGTAATAATCCCCCTTAATAGACGAGTATATTTAGGATTGCGAGATCCATAAATCACATCTAACGAGTATCGCAGCTGAAGAAACACCATTGAAGAAGTCCACAAAAGAATCATGATTCCAATCATTCCTGATGAAGAACTTAAATGAACATCTTCATTAACATTAGCAAAAAGCATCTTCACCATTGACCCCAATTGGGGCGAGAGCACTTTGGCCTGCATAATGAGTTTCATTTGCATGTTCTGGCCAAGGAAAGCGGCAATACCCATTAGGATGAGAAAAAAAGGTGCAATGGCCAGGGTAGAATAATAGGACGTGGAAGAAGAGAGCAGAAATAAATTATCATCACCTATTTTGGTAACAAGTTTTGTCACATTTATTTTAATTCTTTTTGATAACTTCTTTTTGAACAGCATCTTCTTCTTCCATCTTGAGATATTGGTCTTTATATCCAATATAGGCCACATAATGATGTGAAACTTTTTTGATCTCTTCCGAAGTTAAGGCCCTCTCCACTACAGCGGGTCTGCCTTTGATCATGGAACCTGATGAAAATTTTTTGCCAGGAGTTACTAATGATCCTGCGGCGACCAAACAGTTATCACCAATCTCTGCCCCATCCAGAATAATTGTCCCCATACCAATGAGACAACCATTTCCAATCTTACATCCATGTAACACGACACTATGTCCAAGTGAAGTGTTCTCTCCGATAGTCAAAGAATTATGCTCAGTTACATGTAACATGCACAAGTCTTGAATATTTGTATTCTTGCCAATCTTAATTGTATTAACATCGGCCCTTACCACACTGTTAAACCAAATGTTAACGTGATCACCCAAAATGGCACGACCGATAATGCGTACACCTTCAGAAAAATACACTCCCTGACCTAGTTCGGGTAAAAAATTTAAGTAACGTGAAAGTGACATCATTTATCCTTTTAAAACGGCCAGAACATGAGCATCTTTAGGAAAAAAGTGAAGGCCTAAAAAAAGAATTTGCCCGTCTTGTTTTATCACTTCTTCTGCCAGCTCGTTTAAAATATCAATAGAGGGATTTTGAATTTGAATTTTTTTGTGAATCTCGTACTCATAGGTTTCAAAATTAATTGTTCCCCAAACTTTGCTTTCGTTGGGGATAATAAGCTGAATAATTTTTCCGAGGGCCGCGGCCTTAATGATCTCTCCCATGTCAGAGATAAGGCGTTTTGATTTAATAAATTGTTTTAAACGATCTTTAAGTCGGGCCGAATAATAATCAAGAATACTTGAGCGAAACAAGCGGCATTTTTCTAATATCTCGACACAGGTTTTTTCGTAAAAATCATCATGAAAATGAGAAATCACTCCATTAAGGGATGCCAAATAGCGCAAAAAAATATTTTTCATTTCATCTAATCCGGTCACGATAACTGGTAGTGAGTTATAGAGGCTTAAATCAATGACTTTTTGAGCGATGTTTTTTATGGCCAGGATCGTTTTATAAGGAATAAGACCTAAATGTGTTGGAGTAAAAATATGTGAGCTATTCATGGGTACTAGGCCCATGGGAAGCTGGTCAAATTCATACTGCTGAAGAATTTCTACATGATGAAAGTCGCCACGATAAATTTTGATATCATACAAAGAAACATTCACCACAAGATACTCAGGATTAACAAATAATTCTTCGAGCAGGGGCCGAACATGAAATGTATTTCCCATCGTGCAATAGGGTTCAATAAAATTCTCTAAGGCCATATATCCTTGAAGACTCTCGGAAATAAAAAAGCCATGAGATTTCTCAGGATGGCTTTTCAAAATTTTTTTGATGGCCCCATTATTTTTTTCAACGATGTTGCATAAAGCTTCTCGTCCCTGAAGTAATAATTGAGATTGAATATCATTTAAAAATTCATCCAGGTTTGAACCTTCTGTCTGCCCTTTAAGGGGAGGGCAGAAAAAGCTTAAGGTTGGTTCTTTGGGATGAAATAACAATTGGTTAAGATTAACTGGCTTCACTGTTTGACCCTCATGGCCATGGAAAAGTTCATCTTACTATTATAGCCGTCACAAAGGTTTCATGATAGCGTTTTGAGCTATGAAAAATGAACATGTGGCCTTTGGAATCGATATTGGTGGTACAAACACAAAGATGGGTCTTTTTGATCAGTCTGGGAAGCTTTTAAGTTTCAGAACGCTGCCAACGGCACTAGACACTGATCCTGCTCTTTTTATCGAGCAACTTGCTCAAGAATCAGAACACATGGCCTCATCCGAATTAGGCATAAAACTTGGTGATCCACGAATTGTTGGTGTAGGTGCCGGAGCTCCGATGGCCAACTATTTCACTGGGGAAGTAGAACATGCTCCTAACTTAGGTTGGACTAAAGTTCCGCTTAAAAAACTTTTTGAAAAATATTTTAAAGCACCCTCAGTCATTGAAAACGACGCCAATCTTGCTGCCGTGGGTGAGAGTAAATGGGGTGCAGGAAAAAACCTCACTGATTTTGTGCTCATCACCTTAGGTACTGGCGTGGGTGCGGGACTTGTTTTAGATAACAAACTCTACCGTGGTCACAATGCATTGGGTGCTGAGGGCGGCCATATGATTATTCCTCATTATGGCAAAAGAATGTGCTCATGTGGAGGACTCAATCATCTTGAGGCCTATCTTTCTGCAAAAGGTATTAAACAAACAATTCACGAACTCACTGGCGAAGATTGGACAATTGAAAAATTGGGAACTCTTTTTAGAGAGAGCGATCTACGTGCAACAACTTTAATACACACCATAGCAGCGGAACTCGTTTCAGGATTAGTTAGTATGTCCGTACTTTTTGGGCCTCAGGCCTTTATTATCGGTGGAGGGGTTTCAAAACTTGGAGAATCCTTTAATAAGGTTCTTGAAATAAAACTCAATGAACTTGTACATTTTTCACTTAAAAATAAAATCAGCATTTTAACTGCGAGTCTCTCTAGTGATAAAGGCGCAGTGTACGGTGGTGCTGCACATATTTTTGATGAAGTTGGAAAATGACAGCTCTTCTTGAGTTCCCCTTAGATCCAGAACATAAAGAGTCTAAAAAGCTCGTTGAGATGGTCACTTCACATGCTAAAAAATTACAGAAAGCATTAGAATCTGCCACCGATAAAGAAAGCAAATACGCTGCCGTCTATGCTTTCTACCGTAAGTACTATACATTAACTCTTTGTAAAACTTGTCTAACCGCTGGAATCAATCGTTCTCCTACAAGAGACATTATTCTTGATTATCCGTGGAAAGAACTTAACCAGGATCGTTTTTTTTGTTTAAAGATATGGGAAAAAATCAATCGTTAACTCTCCCCTTTCCTCTCATCCTTGCCTCGACATCTAAGTATCGAGCGAAATTATTATCCCAACTAGGCTGGACTTTTGAAACACTCGCTCCCGGAGTAGATGAAGACAAAATGAAAGCTCTTGGTCTATCCCCTACTGAGCTTGCAAAACAACTCTCCATCATGAAGGCCCATGCCGTTCATATAAAAAAACCCTTATGCTGTGTGATAGGATCTGATCAGGTTTTAAGTCTAGAAGATAAAATCTTAGGTAAACCTCATACTGAAGAAAGGGCCATTGAACAGCTTCATTTCATGCAGGGTAAAACCCATGAACTCATCACGGCCGTGACAGTGAAGACACCTTTCATCAGTGAAACTTTTATTAATTCAACTAAACTTCATATGCGCTCATTAACTCTTCAACAAATTAAAGAGTATGTAGAAGCTGACCTTCCACTGGACTGTGCCGGTAGTTATAAACTTGAATCTCGCGGTATTAAACTCTTCCATCATATCGAAATGAGCGACTATACTTCCATCATTGGATTACCTTTGATCGAACTCTCCAACCTGCTTATTAAAATGGGATATCCTCAGTGAAATATATATTACTCTTATTGTTTTTTATAAGCTGCAGTTCTGCGCCTGGCCGCAGAACGGACAAACTCTCTATCCTTCAAGGCATTACAAATTCTAAAGAAGTGGAATTTAATATTCTGGCCAAGAAGGGCAGAATATTAAAATTTGAACTACGGAGTGCAGAGGGTGACATCATTGCCCCGGATGATACGAAAGTCATCGAACGTGATGACGCAGAATACTCTATTCATAAAATCGTTTTTATCCGAGACCAAAAAAAAGAATTTAATCTGTATGCGTTTGAAAATGGTCAAGTCGTAGATCAGCGTCTCGTAGGTAAAGGGCAATTAGATCCTTCCCACTTAAGATTGATTGTGGCCTCTTGTATGAGTGATAACTTTTCAAAACATTTTAACATTTGGAACGTGCTGGCCTCAAAAAATCCAGAGTATCTTCTTCTTATTGGAGACAATGTCTACGCTGACGTGAGTCCCACTGGTAAACCCCACTCAACAACTCCACAAATTCTTTGGGACCGATACACAGATGTACGATTAACATTCCCTCTCTATTTTATGGAAAAACTCATCCCTGTTCATGCGCTTTGGGATGATCATGATTATGGCATGAGTAATGGAAACTCGACCTACCCTCATAAGGTGGCCTCTCGTGAAATTTTTGATGCCTTTTATGCTCAAAGCCTAAGTGATGATGACTGGGTAAAAGGCTTTGGAGTCGGTGGCCTTCTTTCCTTAGGTGACTTTAATCTCTATTTTTTAGATGCTCGAACATTCAGATCACAACATTCAAGCGGTAAACACTTAGGTTCTGAGCAAGAGAATTGGCTTACGACAAAACTTAAAGAAGAAGTAACTCCAAGTTTTATCATCAAAGGGGATCAATTTTTTGGTGGCTACCATCAATATGAATCTTTTGAAGGCAATCATCCTCAAGACTTTGTAAACTTTGTAAGTAACTTAAGATCTCTTCAGGCGCCTTTTATTTTTTTAAGTGGTGACCGCCACATGAGTGAGATCATGCAGTTTCCAAGATCCATGTTCGGAATGCCTAGTTTTGAAATCACCTCGAGCCCACTCCACTCAAAAACCTATGGCGGTACTCCTGATAAAAATCCATGGAGAGTCGTGCAAGAAAATGAATCCGTAAATTTCACACTCATCGATAACGTCGCTAAAGATGATCATTGGTTTTTAGAGGTGGAAAGCATTGGTGACAGTGGTCAAACTCATTACAAAAGAGAGCTCGCAGTCTTCATTAAAGATCTTCAAAACAATCTTAATGAGGCCAGGAAGCGCCGTCATGGGAAACGGCGCTACCGTAGAAGTCGCAGACGTTAGTCTTTTATTTGTTTTTTACGTATCAGAACCTTATCCAAGTTTCTTGTGTAGGCCTTTGAAAGAATGTTAAAGAGGCCATCATTTTCATTGGAAGAATATTGGTTTTTTGTTCGGTCTAAGTTGGCCATCATAACATCTTTTTCTTCCTCACTTAAACCTGTTCCATCTGAGGCACCCGAGGTCGTTCCATAGCGGTTACCACCTTGTTGGCCACCAAAATAATTTCCTTGGTTTGTTAATGGTCCTGCAGATCCATTTACGCCCTCGCTCCCACCTACTTTTTCCCCCGTTGGAGTTAAAGAGCTATCATCCTTAAGCTCATTAACAAGAGAGGGTAAGGAAGTTTTACCAAAACCTGCATTATTACTGCCACCATTACTGGAACCAGAAAGACCTGATCCTGCATTTCCTTTTGCAATTATTTTATCAAAGCTCTCTTTAGCTTTTTTAACATCCAGTCCTTTTTTAATGGCCAGCTCGTTTTTACTTTTTAGATCGGCCAGCCTTTTTCTCGCGGCACTTGTAATGGCCGCACCTGAAGTGCTTGAACCGATACTTGCTCCTGCACTACCTTTGGCCCCTTTCAGTAAATTATTTTGAGAGAGTCCAAGGCCACTGAAGGAGGCAAGAGATTGACCAGATCTTATAAAACTAAATCCGACGGGTTTAACGTTTTTAGGTCTATCTCTTGGTCTTCTATTGGTGCCTGCAGAAGAATCGGAACTACCATCAAAAAAGTTATCTTCTCCTACTCCACCTTCGTCGGTAAATAAATCCTCTAAATCAAGTAAAGTTGTGCCTAATCCACCTGCAACACTAACTCTATAGGCATGAAGTGCGGTGTAATAAATTGAAAGATGCCCAAGCTGATCTTCGTAATGCTTAAAAAGTGAAGAACGCCAGTTATTAGGATCATTAAAATAATTTGCATACTGCCAAGTGGTATGAACGGCGTATGACCAAGCATGGGCCAAGGCCATAGAACTGATCTCCTTAACATAATAATCAAATTCACTACATGGTAACTTAATATCTTTAGCACTTGGAGAAGTACATCCCCTTGCACCTAACCCTACTAATTCTGGTTCTGTGATGATGTCAGCAAAAGTTGAATTTCCGGTTATTTGTTTTAAGGCATTTTCATTTTTTTCAAAATGAACATCTGAGTGACTTTCATAAAAACTTAGATACATTCTATTACGAATTTGATTTAGAAAATCTCCATCGTTTTCAAATTGTCTTTCTCGAGTGCTATCATCATGATTGAAGGGCTTGACACCAAAATCATGGTAAGAAATAGGCCGTGCTCCAGAGAGGTTTTTCCCAGGTAATGGAAAATCAATTAAATGATAAAGATCATCATACAGGCCATCCAAAACTTCTCTATTTCCATGTGTTGGCCCCTTTGTTTTCCAGTTTTCAACCAATTCACTTTCAGATAATTCTGGATTGCCAAATTTTTTATGGGCAATCAATAAAAGTTCAGTTTTAAAATTCACATCATCAATGATATTTTTTGTCGCATCTTTTGTGAAATTAACTCTATACCAATAGTTCCAACGGTCTTGAATCTCATCACTCCATGGACTCGAACCTCTTTGATCCCTACAACTTGCCACCGATTGTCCACTTCCAGTATCATAGGTATCAAACTGAGTATCCCCATCTCTTCTGCTCCTTTTGATCTTCCAAGATTTATTCTCATTCACGGCCCAACTTGTATCGGCCATCGTTTCTTGAAATAACTTAACCGTTTTTTGGGCCTCTCCCACAAGTTCAAACATTTTATCTTCATATTCCATATAAATGGCATTTTTACGTAATAGAAGGAACTGGAGATCATAACCAGTCGTTAATCGAGACTTTAAAAGTTTGGGGCTTAAAGTATCTCCATTCAATATAAACTCACCCATGGTAACATTCTGAGATCGAGACTTTAAAAGTTTGGGGCTTAAAGTATCTCCATTCAATATAAACTCACCCTTGGTAACATTCTGAGGTAGACCATCTTTTAAGGTAGTGACTTGGCCCTGATCAGTGATAGTGACTTGGCCCTGATCAGTGATGTGGGCTTCAGTATTGGCCACCGTTTGCGTGAGAAGTTGTTCTTTTTCTAGGGCCAAAAAATTTTCGTTAAATTTATAAACAGCTGCCAGACGTTGTTTTCTAATATCCAAGAACTGATCTCTTATTTTATCTAATAGCCCTAAACAGTCCATTTTATTTACATGTCTATCCATGATGCCACCCAAACTTGAAAACAGCCATTCCATGGTTCTAAATGTTTTTAGAGCATGAATGCCGGCGGCCCTCTGAGCTAGAGTCATTTGACCTAAGGTAGCACCAGCAGAATCTTCTACAGCACTTGTGTAAACCACTGGGTTTCCTGCGGGAAAATCACAATACCCTTGTCGAACATCAAATTGGAAGGGGGCCACACATTGTGCATTACCAATAGGTGTTTCAAAACGATCTGCTTTACGACAGATTTTTTTATCCGCACATTTTGGAATCGGATTGGTTCCGGCACTCATCACACAATTTAAGCTCCTGCATCGGGCATGGAAAAATGTTGTTCCTGAATTCGTTATATTTCCGCATTCTCTTTCATTATTGATGATCAAACTTTTTGACATCAATTCCTCTCTTAATCTTCGGGCCTTCGCTTCATCACTAAGATGCATGTCTTTTTCAGGCCTCATGGAAAAACAGCCTTGTCCATTTCGACATTCTGCATCTGATGAACAGACTGCGATAGTCGTATCCACAATAAGATCCTCTGAAATTGCTGGAGGAAGGGCCAATGCCATCACATTCCAGGGAGTAGAGAGGATCATGATTAAACATAAAAACTTCATATGAAATCCTTTATCTGGAAATTCTTTAATGACCCAAATTATAACACTTCAATGGGGTGGCACCAATAAGGTGAAATTTGCTGACAACGCAATGGGTTAAAAACACGAGGTAATCCACCGTACAAAGGCCCTGACCATCACCCCTCTAAGCGCCTCCCTTTTAAGGCAGTCCCATCTTTTCCTTGTTTTCATGAGGATATAAAAATACAGTATGCAGACATTAGATTCTCAGGCCAGCTGGCCAATTCATTTGACGACAATTTTTAAGATTGAGAAGAGGCAACAATGGTCGATAATCAAGGTATGTGGGGCGCAGAAACCAAACATTTTCATCAACTTTCACCAGACCATGTGATGAAGGCCGCTGAGACTTGGGGACGTCGTCTCAGTGGACGAATTATGGCCCTTAATAGTCTTGAAAATAGGGTTTATGACATCGAATTGGCCTCACCCGAAAGTGATGTGGAAAATGGATTTGCCGCTCAAAATATCATCCTCAAATTTTATCGTCCTGGACGCTGGTCCGAGGCCCAAATAAAAGAAGAACACCGCTTTCTTGAAACACTTAAAGAGTTTGAAATTCCTGTTGTGGCACCTATTGAATTTAATGGGCAAACTCTTCATCTTGATCCGGAAAATAACCTTTGGTTTGCTCTTTTTCCAAAAGTCATGGGGCGCCTCAAAGACGAACTTGTCAAAGAAGAAATTGAGCAGGTTGGTCGCTTGATTGCACGTATTCATAACATAGGATCCATGGGGGATTTTAAACACCGTCTTGCCCTCAATCCACAAACCTTTATTGAACAAAGTCGACTGGCCCTAAGTTTACAAAAACCTGTTGAGCACATCAGTTTTGATCATTACCTCAAACTGCTTGATCAACTTTATGCCATCCTCGCTCCTTTATTTCAAAACCTGACGGTGCAAAGAATTCACGGAGATTTTCATCGAGGAAATATCGTCTGGACCAGCGGTGGCCCATTTGCCGTGGACTTTGATGATTGCCTTACTGGACCCATTGAACAAGATTTATGGCTTTTATTTCCTGGACAAGATTCTTATGCCCTGGAAGAGCGAGAACGGTTTCTTGGGGCCTATAAGGAGATGACACGAAAACAACATATTCATCTCAATCTCACGGAACCTCTGCGCGCCATGCGTATGGTTCATTTTAATACGTGGATTGCTAAACGTTGGGAAGATCATTCTTTTCAAAAAATGTTCCCACAATTTCCATCTGCAAGTTATTGGGACCAACAATTAATCGATTTAAGAATTCAGATTGGATCATTACAAGAATCGATGTACTAACTCTGCCCTTCATCGAATTTAACACCAACTTTAAATTCAACCTGCGCTCCCTCTAAAGGACGCACATTTTTGATGGTGCCAATGAGAGGATCATCTAAATTAAAATCGTCAAAACCAATGACCCGCACTTGAGAGCCGGTATCAAAGTCCTCAAATGAATCCGTTAAAAAGCCCATCCCTCCTTGAGAGAGATCAAAAAGCTTATAAACTTTTGCTTCATCTTTGACCAAAATCTTCACTTTCTTATTGGCCTTAGGACGAGCACGTGGGGCCTCTCTTTTACTTGCGAACATTTTTTCTTCTTCATCCAAATTTACAGGATGAAATTCTTGATTTAAAAAATCCTGATCCCGTGACGATCGCTGAGACATAGACTTAACTCTCATCACATCAGTGCCCAATTCATTATCACCAAAACCAATACGTTTGACTCTCCACTCAGATTTCTCAAGGCCAGATTTAACGTGAGTATAGGCCTCTTCAAAATCAGGCTCGTCTAGTAGTTTTATCTCTTCTGGAATATTCACACTAAAATTATTATCTCGCATTTCTTGAAGATTGGTTTTGAAGATAAGCTGAGCTTCTTCAGAATAAAAATACATCAACTGAGCTGCATCGATAGGAAATTCTTTTTTACATTCAACATGAATGGATTTTGATTCTAAATTAAAAGCACTTATTCTAATTTCTGTTACGTTACGCTTACCTGTATCCGGCACGTACTGCCAAACCATCAACTTAATCTGGTTGGCCATAAGCGAACTGAAAATTTTCTGATAGGCCAGAAAACCAGTATCCGAGTTAATTACTTTCATGATTATTAATCTTTGCCCTAAAGGTTCTTAGAAAATGGTAACATAACCTTTGGGATTCACAACCCCATTACTCTGGGGCAGATTTGAAAAATAGCAGACGATGGCACCATTTTTTTGAAATCTTACGGGCCTCTGGTGGCGTTGAGGGCCTTCGACGGTAACCTTGATTATTTGGATTTGCTGAAATCTCCACTTGTTTATTAACAGTGGCCTTAAAAACCCTCATAAGGTTTTCTTCTTGAGATTTACTGTCTTCAATACCAAAATGATTTAAGTCCATGATCAATTGATGGAGAGACTCTGCCGTAGAGAGGCAACCAGGCATGGGTTGATGTTTGACCTGAAACTCCGAAAGCCTGCCGTTACTAAAACTGACCCTCGGAAGAGCATGCAAAGAAGTGGTAAGTTTCATCATTTTTTTAGCACAAGGCCAGGTACCATCGATAACAAAAAACTGGGCCTTTCTTTTTGGTAAAAGCGGAAAGCTCTCACCTTTTGTGAGATCAAACGCCCCTTCTCCAGGATAAAGGATAAAAGAGTCATATTCAGGATCAGTTAAATAACGTTTAAACTCAACGTTCTCATCAAACCCCACGTCCACGATAATTTTAGAATTTTGAAGAATAAGATGGCAAAAGCGCCCAGTTCCTACTTTTTCTTTTTTAAATTCCATTGGGTGCATAAGAATAATAAAACGGGAATGAGTCATAAAAGACTCGATATGGTCACAAACACAGGTGCGAAGCCTTCTTCTACATGTCAAACACAGATTCAGTTTCATGGGCCCCCGGCAAGTTTAACTTTGAAGCCGATTTTTTCTAAAAATGTTTTTATCTTTTCCCGATGATCACCTTGTATATCAATCATATTATTTTTGAAAGACCCACCTGTTCCACAAAATCCTTTAAGTTTTTTCTCTAATTCTTTAAAATAGGCCTCATTACTGGGTAATTCAAAAACAACAGTGACCGTCTTTCCTCCACGCCCATTTTTTTCGAGTCGAATCTTTAAAGTATGATGAGAGGGTACAAGATCTGAAATCTTGGGGCAAACACAGGGAAACTTGCCACACTTAAGGCAGCGTTTTTTAAAATTAACATCATCACTATAGACAATTTCATAGTCACTCATAGGCCCACTTTAAAATCTCACTCTTCCAAGAGTCAAGATTAATGTGATAACATTCCTTCATGCCTCGATATATTCTGTTTTATAAACCTTATGGCGTTCTTTCACAATTCACTCCTGAAGCGGGTGCGAGATCCCTTGCTGAGTTTGGGCTACCTAAAGATGTTTATGCGGCAGGAAGGCTTGATAAAGACTCTGAGGGGCTTCTTCTTTTGACCGATGATGGCCCACTTATTGAGCGCTTACTTCATCCCAGGAATGAAAAACAGAAAACCTACTGGGTTTTAGTAGAAAGGGTACCAACAGAGGAATCATTGATCAAACTCCGTAATGGCCTAAAGATCGAGGATTATTTAACTAAAAGATGTGAAGCAAGAATCCTAGATCCATGGCCTGATTTACCTCCAAGAGATCCTCCCGTAAGAACGAGAAAAACAGTTCAAGATATCTGGCTCGAAATTAAAATCATCGAAGGTAAAAACCGCCAAGTAAGAAAGATGACTGCGGCCATTGGGCATCCCACTCTTAGATTGATACGAGTGGGTATTGAGCATTTAAACCTGGATGGTTTAAATCCTGGAGAATGGAAAGAAATTTCTCTAGGGGACTTAAAATTATAAACGACAGCTTTTTGTTTTATCAAATTCCACAAGATTAAAACCTTGAAGAATTTGTGATCGTCTAGATTTTGCATATTGAATAGATAATTCATCTTCCGTCACAAATGGCATATTGGAATTGTTTTTATAATCACTTAATGTTTCAAGTACGACGTCCACACCTGCAATTTGCGCCAACTCCCATGCTTTTGTGCCCTTCTCCATTCTTTCATCCACATTTAAAAAGTCTCTAAACAAAAAGAATGTGCCTTGAGGAAAAAATGGCATACTCACTTTGGGTCTTCTGACGACAAAATCAAAAAGATCACTTGCAATTCGTTCATAGACAGCTTGAAGTTTTGGCACCACAAAATTCTGTTGTTCAAACATTAATGTCTTTAAATAAAATCTTTTTTTATCTTCAACACTAAAATGCCTCTTCTCAAAAAGTTCAGTTAATAAAGTAATCCTTTCTTGAGTTAAAACTGATTCAAGGCCATGTCCCTGATAATATTTTTTCGCCAAATAATATTCGGTATAAAGATAAATAAAAACTTCACGATTGATATCCAAGAGACCTTCTTGAAAACTCTTAAGCTTTTTTTCATATCCCGCTGGATACATAAAACCAGGAACTAAAGTCGCTAAGTTCACAAGATCTAAGATCTGAAGTCCACCATGATTGGCCAAAAGAAGAAAATCATAATTCTCATGGCCTTTTAAAAAGATCTCATTAAAAAATATTGTGCGATTGGCGACTGAATCAACATTTCCCGCTAAGGCCCGGGCCTCTGCTGTTAAAACCTTTATATCTGCCTGCAGATCACAATCAGCGGCCATTGAAGAAAATGAAATAAAAAAAGCTAAAAACAAATATTTCATCATATCTCTCTTTTACGATCTTTATAAGAATCAGTTTTATTGAGTTGTCCTTGTGCCACTCCATAAACTTCTAAAACTTTTAGTTTTGAAACCACTTCCTGATGAGTGATCTCACCTTTTAGAAGCTGGAGATAGGCCTTTATTTTAGAATTAAGTTCTAAAGGAGTCTCATTAAGGGCCTCAAGCCTAAAACTTCCTACACCCATTTGTGTTAGTTCTTTAACTAAAAATGAGGCAGACTGAGGAACCGCCTTAAAAAAAGTATTCCTACATTCATGATCTGCCTTAAGATGGTGCCAATGTCCGTAAGGATCTTTAAGTTTCACTTCGTGCTTTTCACATGGTTTTCCACAATCACGAAAAGAATGTCCTGTTGAAAGGAAGGCCGCAAACACACAATGCTCCATATGAAATTCTGGCATATACTGATGAAGTGTCACTTCCAACTTAGAACTATCAGCATAAGTGATTAAGTCTTTGAGTTGCTCCTGATTAAGATCGTAAGAGACGTTAACCGACTCGAGTCCTTTATCAACCAGATATTTTGCTGTAAATGAATTGGTCACATTCAGAGAAAAATCTCCCATGAGAGGAATCTCTGTTTCACGTTTTAAGAATTCAATGGCCCCAAGGTTTCGCACTAATATTTTATCCGGCCGACAACGAGCAATCATTTTAAGATTATGGTATTCCATGGGCTTTAAGATTCGGGTTGTAGCAATCACTGCAGGAAGCCCGGCCCCTTTAATCATTTCGACTGAGGCCAAATAATCTTTCCCAAATTCAAAATCTAAAATGACAGATCCGATGAGATGTTTATAAGCATCAAAATCTCCCTCGCTCATACTTTTAATTAATCCATCTACCTGGATTTTAGTTCGTAGAAGAATATTAAGTTTTGCCGTTTGATTTATTTCATGAGCAGTCACTGGAAATTTAACAGGAACAAGATGAGTCTCTCTCAAAATCCTCATTTTATTCATTTTATCCACAAGTTCCAGTCGTAAATCTTTTATCTCACGGTGATTCATGAAAAGTCCCTCTTGCAGGAAACATTCAAAAGTCGCCATTTCGTAAACCGTCGTGCCAAGGGAACTTAATTCTTCTTTAATGAAATCATTGCTCAAAGGACAAGAGGTGGCCAAGGCAAGAAGAGAAATGGTTTGAGCATAAACTTCTCGCCCTTCGGGATCAACAACTTTTATAAACAACGGTTCATTAAATTGACCCTGAACTAAAAACTTTAATGGAATTCTTTTTTGAGATTCCCGGGAGAGCCAACCTTTTTGATAATATTTATCCAGACCCTCATCAGAGTTTAGATACACTTTATTATTTTTTTCTAATTTAAGATTTTTGCCTAGGAGCTCAACTTCATAAAAGGGACCGTCTTTTTTGGTCTCAAATATTTTTGATCCAATTTCGGCCGTTCCCACAAATAACAAACCCATGCCTGCTCTGAGCTCAACTTTAGAGTCGATGATAAAAGTTTGTTTTTTTACTTCTCTAATGACACCTATTTCAAGTCCTCGGTGAGCACTATAGGTTCCATCAACTAAACGCTGATGGTCCACACCATTTAACCAGCCGGAAAAAAAACCACGTGAATAAGTCGAAGATAATTCGGCCACCCGTCTGTCTAAATCAATGGGTGCTCCGTCTAAAACTTCACGATAATTTTTGGCGGCCCCTGCTACATACTCAGGAGTTTTAAGACGGCCTTCTACTTTGAAGGAATTCACTCCTATGTCTCTTAAAGCAATAACCTCTGAAATACCCATGAGATCTTTAGGTGAAACAAGATACTTTTTTTCACCCATTTCTTTTTTTATTTCATCTACATAAAGCTCATACTCTAGACGACAACTTTGGGCACACTGCCCGCGATTAGCACTTCTTCCCCCTAATGATTCCGATGTAAAACACTGGCCAGAATAGGCCACACAAAGGGCCCCATGAACAAAAACCTCAAGTTCTTTTTGAGTCTGCTCACGGATTAGTTTTATTTCTGGTAACGAGTTTTCTCTGCCTAAAACAAAACGATCAATGCCTAAGTCATGCACAAAATTGATGGCATCAGCATTGGTGATCGTCATTTGAGTCGAAGCATGAAGACGTTGTTTCGGGGCCATCTGTCGAATAAGTTTTGCAAGTCCAAGATCCTGAACAATAAATGCATCAGGGCCCAAAGGCAGGATCTTTTCAAGAAGTTCAACAACTTTTAGGAATTCATTTTGAAAGATCACCACATTAAAGGCCAGATTTACACGTACGCCATAAAGGTGACAAAAATCGATCATCTCTTTTAATTCTTCTAAGGAAAGATCTGTCGTTCGTCCGCGAGCATTAAAAAAGGGTACTCCAACATAAATAGCATCGGCCCCATGATGAACGGCGGCCATACACATGGACATATTTCCAACAGGAAGAAGCAATTCTGTCTTATTCATATTAAATTCGTTTTAACCTACCCCCCACTTTTTGGCCGTGCTTATGCGAGGATGGGAAATCTTTACAGGATTCTATGCTTTAAGAAAGGCATTTAAGTCTATTTCCCTTAAATCCTTTAAATGAACCTTTTTAAAACTATTCCAGTTCTTTTGTTTTTTCTTATCATCAATCCAGCTTCTGCGAAACTGTTACAAATTATTCATACCAACGATCTTCACTCCCATTTTAGTGGCGAAAAGAATGGTCTTGGTGGTTATGCTCGAGTTAAAACACTCGTGGATGAATTAAAAAGCAAGGCCCTGGCCCAAAAAATCCCTACACTCTTTTTAGATGCAGGAGATTTTGGCGAAGGATCTTCTTTCTTTTTTGCAAACAAAGGTCTAGATGCCTTCAAGGCCATGGATTATTTAGGTGTGGATGTCACTGTTCTTGGAAATCATGACTATATGTTAGGTGGAACTGAACTTAAACGTCATATTGAGGAATCTGACCTAAAGGCCCAAGTCCTTTCTGCCAATTTAGAGGGTAAAAGTAGTCTCGGCCTGACGAATTTAGTTGAAGATTATGCAGATTATTATTTTGAAGGTTTAAAAGTTAGAATCGTTGGACTCAGCACACCTGAAATTCATTTTCAGTATCCCCTTCGACCAAATGGAAAAATCGGTGATCCTCATAAAGTCGGTATTAAACAGGCCCAAGAGGCCAAAAAAGATGGAGTTGATTTTTTCATCGCACTCACACATACCGGCATAAAATCTGATACGATCCTGGCCGAAAAATCGAGATCCATTAATATTATCGTAGGTGGCCATGATCATTTTCTATTTCCTGAACCGAAGATGATTCAGAATCTTGAAGGAGATATGATCCCCATCGTTCAAGCAGGAGCATATGGACTTCATGTAGGCTCCATCATTGTTGATATGCAAGGCGCTGGTGAATATAAACTCATTGATTACCGCGTCTATCAAGTCAATCAAGACATTACCGAAAACGTAGACATGAAAAAATTTGTTGATGAAGCTTATCTCAATCGTGAGCGATACTTCAACAGGTCTTGGAATGAAGAGATTGGTCTGAGTAACATCAGCCTCAGTGGCCAAGTAAATGGTAATCTTGTTGAATCTCCTTCTTGCTGGTCAAAACATCTGGCCCGTATGACCAGGGTTGCCGGCGAGACTCAGTTAGGTCTTCAGATCGAAATTTTTCAAGGTGACGAGGTTCCTGCTGGAAAAATCACATTTGGAAATATTATCGAGAACTTTCCTCGATTCAGAGCATGGGGCGACCGAGGTTGGTCTGTGACAACGGGCCGGGTTCGTGGATATGTTTTAAAAAAGATACTCGAATTTCTTAAAAGTGGTGACACTCCCATCATCGCAACCATTGATGGCCTTGAGGCCTTTCAAGGTGAGGGCCTAATGCCTTCTGTTTTTAATGTGAATTCTCATGATGCTGACCTGGCCATGGTGGAGGGTAATATAATTAATAATACCTCCTTTTACACCCTGGCCCTGCCTTCAGAAATTCCTTATGCCATCAGACAATTATCACCCTTTTTAACCGATATTGTGTTTGATGATCAACAAAACTCAGAAAAGTACTATTGGGAAATGATGGAAGATTACATCCGCCAAAACTCACCACTTAATTGCCTGAATGAATAAATTTAATATTGAGATGTTCTTAAGAGAACGAGGGTGCAGGCATTTTCCACCACAATCCCATTTTGTTTAAGACTTTTTTCCAAGGCCATACTTTCCGCACCGGGATTAAAAATCACACGACGCGGGGCCAATCTTATAAATTCATGTTCGTATTGTTCTGAAATTGCCGAATTCACATACACCGTAATAGTGTCTACTTTTTGTCCGGAATTGGCCAATTGCTCAAGATTTTTATACGCTTTTTCGCCTAAAACTTCATCTTCCTTAGGATTAATAGGAATCACTTTATGCCCATGTTGTTTGAGCAACTTCATGGCCTGATGGGAATATCGTGAAGAATCATTTGAAGCACCTAATACAGCAACAACTTCCATGGCCTCTCCTTTGAAAAAACTGTAAAATAGTTAAAAAGTATATCTAGCAACGTCTCTATATAAACTGGTGCTCTGCGGAAAATCTGGATCCTAAAGTTAAGGGACGCTGGTAGATACTAAAAAGTGAGTTACTAATGGCATTCATCTCAAAGATATTTTACTCCAAAGTCGATCTGGCTAGTCACCTCAGGGCGCATCAAGCTAGTTTTTATTTTGCTTCGAAAACCTCAACGGTAATTCCTTATGATAAACTAGACTCTCTTCTTCTCTGGAATGGCCCAGCTGATTATTATCTCTGTGATCTCTCTAAACTTCCTGCGCACATGGAACTTAGACCCAATGGCAATCTGGTGCTTCAAGGGGCCGTTTCTTGGGAGGATGCTAAAAAATTTTTACGCTCAAAAGGAAGAAACCTTAAAACGTCTCCAACTGAGCAGCTTGCTATGATTACGGCCGGTATCGCAACATCTTGCACAGGTGAGCGCTGTTTTGCTTTTGGGAACATGCGCTCACAAGTGGTGCAATTAAAATATCTAAACTTTCAAGGTGAAGAAATTCAACTCAAACGTGATGAAGATCTAAAAGTCTCATCTCCATTTTTAAAACCATATCAAGATGATTTTACCTCTTATCAAAAATTTAAAAATGCACCCTACCCACGTTTTGAGAAGGCCATTGATCTTATGATCGGCACCGAAGGACAATTGGGCATTGTGACGGAAGTGGAAATTGAAACCACTGAGAATACGGATATGACTTATGTTTTCCTCCTACTTCCTAAATGGGAAAATGATTTTACCCCTCATATGGAAATCTATAATGCCGTTCAGTCTCATCGGGATGTCATTTTTTCTTGTGAACTTTTAGACTCCAACTGTATGAACTACCTTAAACCTGATGAAAAACTTGGTGATAACCAAGATGTGATTTTCTTAGAAATAAAATCTAGCGCCTTTGAAGACATTTATGCCCAAGTCTTATGTGATTTGAAACTTACAACAATTGATAACGTTTTTGAAATTGCTGAAAATAAGTTCCATCAAGTGCGTGCTGGCGTTCCACGTGCCATTTTTGAAGTAAACTCTCAAATGGGAGTGGTTAAGATCGGAACCGACGTACAAGTGGGCCCCGAAAATTTTCAAGAGCTCATTAAGTTCTATCGAGAAGCTTCTAAAATCGGTGTCCGTTACTGTTTATTTGGTCACTTTGGAGATGCTCACCTTCATTACAACTATATGCCTTCAAAATCTGAGTCATCAAGATGCCAAGATGAGATCATAAAACTTTATGAAAGGGTCTTAGTTTGGAGGGGCTCTCCTTTCGCTGAACATGGCATTGGGCTTATTAAACAAAAACACATCAAGAAGTTTCATGGTAAAAACCAGTTGGGTCTTTTTAGTGATCTTAAACACATCCATGATCCTCATAATCAGTTCTTCCCTCAAGGATTCATGCATATAGAAAGTTAGACCTTTTTATAGACCATACCATTTTTTTGGTACGTTATTCATTAAGTATGCGGTAGCTCTCTGCACATTTAAGTATGGTGTGACACATGAAAACACTTCTTTTTACTTTTCTTGTTCTTCAGTCTCTTTCTTTGTTTGCTGCTGATTGCAGTCTCTATATTGGAAATATCAGCAAATATTCTAAAACAGATCAATGGAAGACCTTACAGCTGGCCCAAAAAATGATGACGGCCAAAGGTTATGTACTGGTCAATGAAGCGAGTGCGGCCAAGTATGTTTTAACGGGAGAGTTTTTAAACGTGAAGTATCTAAATGATGAACCAGGATTATTGGCGACCAATTTTTTCACAGCATTAATGAGTGATAATGATCGATTCTATAAAATGGAAGCTGAGAGTGAGAGTTTTTATCGTTTTAGTGATGCAGATTTAAGATCTATTAAAAAAGCATTAAAACTATTTCCTACTTGCACTTTGTAGTTAGTTATCTAAACTAGTCTTATGAAAATATATTTTATTTTTTTTGTTGTTTTTATATCACAATTCTCTTTTGCTAAAACATCTCAGGAAAATAGAAGTGATAAAAAAGTCGAGGCCGCCGTTCATTTGGGTTTTGAATACCGTATGACAACGACTCAGATTTCAAGTTCCTATTTCATTGATTCCAATAATCTCATCGGCCTTAAATTTGGTCAAGAATCTTATAACGAGGAGAGACAAACAAACTTCTCTGTTTTGTACAAACACTACGTCGGTAATTCTTTTTATGTTGCTGGCGATTTTTTTTACTTAAAAACAAAAGAAGATGTGAACAATACCCTCGATCGTTTTTTTATGCCGGTTGATTTTGCACATTATGAATCCCTTGGGGCCGGTGTAAAAATCGGAAACCAATGGACTTGGAAGAACTTCACTCTTGGATGTGATTGGTTTGGATTTGGTCGAAGATTTGTAACATTTAAAAAAGAAAGTTCTGATTTAAGTCGGACCACGATGACTTTATTAAATTTATCTCTTGGGGCCAGTTTCTAAATCCTGCAAGAGTGCCACAAGTGCAATTTCTTGCCTGTGGGATGGAAGGTATTTTAATTTTACGCACATAAATCCTGCTTGATGGAACTTATCTACCGTATGATCTAAAAGATCTAAATGTTTGGGCTGATTGAGTTTAAGAGTTAGAATCACACCTTTTGGATTTAAAAAAGATAACAATCTTCCAACTTCTTTAATAACCACAGTAGGTGGTAAGTTCACATCACTTAAAATCCAATGCACATTATCTTTAAAAGTGTCTTCGCCTAAGGTTTCAAAAGGCTTTTTTAGGTGTTTAAAATTTTTGTTTTTAAGAATTTCTGGGTCCATTTCTGCTGGATCCACTCCTAAAACTTTTAATCCCTGATCAAGCAAAAATAAACTTGCTCCACCTGGTGCTGAACCAAGTTCTAAAACCCGATCACCCTCTTCAAATGGAAGATCAAAGGCCTCAAAAGCTTCAGCGATTTTATAATACGCACGAGAAGGTACATCTTTTTCTAAAATAGAACTCACCTCACCTGGGGTCTGAAAATGAGTGGGTAAAAGCTCGTACTCACCGACCCAAAATTCATCAGGTCCCACCATCATGATCAAAGTAACTTTTTCGCCTATCCGGTAAAAGGTTTTTTCAGTCAAATCTTTAAGTTCGTCGGGAAGGATATAAGAATCATCTCGTTTCCAAACCCATGCCTTATCCATTTTAAGTTCACTCAGCTTAAATTTTCCTAGGCAAAGTCCACTTAAACGGGCCATTTTAGGGTTAAATCTCACAGGACACTCGGACTTAAAGGTCATGAATCCAGGACGTGAGTAGGCCAATTTTAGATCCTTAACCTCTATTTTGAGGAGGGATTCAACTTCAGGGTTAGTTAAGACAAAATAGAAATGAGGCATGGGCCATGAATATCAGAGAATTCTCTTTTAATCTGCAAATAATTTATGAGGAAATGGGAGAGGCCTTTTCGGCCTTGCAGAGTACTACAGGTCTGAACTGTTTACCTGGTTGTGGAAGGTGTTGCATGAATCCCGACATTGAAGCATCGGTAATGGAGATGTTGCCTTTTGCTTTAAAAATGTATGACGACGGCAGACTCGATGAGTGGCTTTTAAAGACAGAATCTCCGGGAAGAAATTTTTGTTTGTTATTAGAACCTCATGGGGATGAGGGTAAAGGGGCCTGTCTTTCATATGAGGAGAGACCCTCTATCTGTCGCATGTTTGGTGTGGCCGGATATTTTGATAAAAACCACTCCCCCACACTATCGGTGTGTAAATATATTAAAGAAAATCACCTCGATTTACCAAAAGCACAAGCGTCAACGCCTATGTTGACGCACTGGTCTTCAAAAATGGCATCCCTGCATCCTGAACTTACAAAAACAAAACTCCCTATGAATCAAGCGATTCGAGAAGCGTTAAATCGAGTCGCTTTCATGGCGCAGTACAAGCAGGTCTAACTATAAGTACAATTTAAGTGACATTTAAGTTTTGCTTTCTTAAGATAACCTAGATTTTTTTTAACTGAAGGAAGACTATGCGTAATTTATGCTCGTTTCTGCTCCTCTTGTTATCAACATCTCTATTGGCCCAAGTGGACCAAAAAGTTTCCGCCAAAGAGTGGGCCTATTACGGGCAAAATTTTTATGGCCAAATAAAATCTCAAAAAGAAATCTCCAAAGAATCTCTCTACTCTATTTTAAATGGCACTCACATCTCAACGTCTGGAAAATTTGATTCAATCAGTGGAAGCTGTGTGGGCGAGTGTTATAACCACCGCACAGTAGGGTACGACAGTGCTCGTAAAATTCTTTTTGGTGAACTTTTTGTGCAAAAAGATAATTCCGGATTATTTGTTATGGATGTTTATTGTGGAAAGATTTTTCACTACGCTCAAGTGGCAGACATCTCTCACATGGGTTCTGAAGTTAATATTGAACACACATGGCCTCAAAGTAAGTTCAATAAAAGTTATGACAAGGGTATGCAAAAATCTGACATGCATCACCTTTATCCAACAGATTCTGATGCTAATAACAAACGTGCTTCCCATGAATTTGGCATGAATGAAAACAGCCGCGACGAGCTTAACGTGCAAGGCTGTGACATGAGCAAACTTATCGGTGCAGGTGAAGGGCTTCTATTCACTCCACCTTCTCAGCACCGTGGTAACGTGGCCCGCTCTCTATTTTATTTCTCGGTTCGTTACAAACTTATGATCTCTTCTTCACAAGAGAAAGTGATACGCGCTTGGCACGACAGTGATCCTGTTGATGCCGAAGAAGCTAGTCGTCATGAAATCATTTCTAAATATCAAAGTGTGAGAAATCCATTTATTGACCATCCAGAACTTGTAGGCATGATTCAGGATTTCTAAACCCCTTTTTTATGTGCTAACCTTTCTTGTAATGACAAGAAAGGAGCTCCCATGGCCGGTTTTAATAAAGTGCTCAAAAATTATGACGATGCCTTATCTGGACTTGAGGACAACATGTTTCTCATGGTCGGCGGATTTGGTCTTTGTGGCATACCTGAAAATCTCATCAAAAAAATTTATGATAAAGGCACAAAAGGTCTCACGATTGCTTCTAACAATGCAGGCGTGGATGGATTTGGTCTTGGCATTTTGTTAGAAAAAAAACAAGTCAAAAAAATGATCTCAAGTTATGTGGGAGAAAATGCTCTGTTTGAAAAACAGGTGCTCTCTGGTGAACTAGAACTCGAACTCACGCCCCAAGGAACACTGGCCGAAAAAATTCGTGCAACCGGTGCAGGAATACCAGGTTTTTTTACGGCCACTGGATACGGAACACTCATTGCTGAGGGCAAAGATGTAAAGATGTTTAATGGCAGACCATATATCTTAGAGCCAGCTTTTCCTAAAGCTGACTTTGCCCTTATTAAGGCCTGGAAAGCGGACACTTTGGGCAATCTTGTCTTTAGAAAAACCGCGGCCAATTTTAATCCAATGATGGCCACGGCCGCAAAGATCACTGTTGTGGAAGTTGAAGAGATCGTCGGGCCCGGTGAACTTGATCCCAATTTTATTCACGTTCCTGGCATCTATGTCGATCGTTTAATCAAAGGCACATTTGAGAAACGAATCGAACAACGTACATTAAAAAAATAAAGAAGGATAAAATATGGCACTCTCAAGAGAGCAAATTGCTCAAAGAATTGCTCGTGAACTTTGTGATGGATATTATGTAAACCTAGGCATAGGTATTCCTACTCTTGTAGCAAACTACATCCCAAAAGACATGGAAGTGATGTTTCAATCCGAGAATGGTATTTTAGGTATGGGAGAATTTCCTACAGAAGAAACGGTGGACGCTGATCTTATCAACGCTGGAAAACAAACTGTGACTGTTATTGATGGAGCTGCCTTTTTTAATTCAGCGGATTCATTTGCCATGATCCGAGGTGGGCATGTGGACTTAACAGTTCTTGGGGCCTTTGAAGTTGATGCTACTGGAGCACTTGCCTCTTGGATGATTCCTGGGAAATTAGTTAAAGGTATGGGTGGGGCCATGGATCTTGTGGCCGGTGCAGAAAAAATCATCGTGGCCATGTCCCATGCTTCTAAAGATGGGGCCTCAAAGATTCTTAAAAAGTGTTCATTGCCTCTGACTGGTGTGAGTTGTGTGAAGCTTGTTGTGACAGATCTTGCCGTATTACGTCTAGAAGATGGTAAATTTCATCTTTTAGAACGTGCACCTGGCGTGAGTGTGGAAGAGATCAAAAGATTAACTGAAGCAGAACTTGTGATCCCGGGCCATGTGCCAGAGATGACATTTTAAGGACGGTTTTTCATTTTTGACCACAGGCCCGGACTAAGTTCTTTGATTCGGGCCAAAATCTGCGGATCTCGGGGGTTGATGGCCAAAAGCAATCTCTCAATTTCGGGGTCCTTGTCACTCAAAAGCTCAACGACTTGTAGCTGGATCTCTGCCTCTTGAGGTTTAATGTCCATAAAAATATGAGTGACGTTTGATCTAACAAAGGGATTTGAATCTAGAAGGCCTTCTGCCAATTTTAATTTTACATTAAGACTTGTCGGTTTAATTTTTAACAGAGCATCTACGACTTCCAATCTCACCGCAGGGTCTTTATCATAAAGACCATCAACTAAAAGAAGCTGCACTTCTTGATCTAGGGGATGAATGTCTCCTATGGCCATGGCCACTTTTTGTCTAACACGATACTCAGGATGCTTAAGTCCACTGAGAAGTTTCATCTGAAGGCCCTGGTCCTGAGGTTTTAAACAACCTATGGCCACATAATCATGATCAATGAGTTTTTGTGTTTTAATATCTTTGGCCGTTAATTTAATGAGATCTTTTGTTTGCTTATTAAATGAACAAAGGAGATCTTTAGTTTCGATGCTGAGATTTTTTTTAAACACATTTTTTACTTTTTCAGTGATAAGTCCTGAGGCCATTTGATCATCAATAAAGTTTAGATTTTTTGCCAGGTTCGCCCACTCAACAGTCAACGTAAGACCCTTCGTGTTTTTTAAAAGACCCAACACTTGCTGTTTAATCACTGGATTCTGACTTACCAAGAGTGCACTTTTTTTCTGAAACTCTGTCATCTCAGATATTGGATGGGCGATTAAAAACTCATTAATGGAGGGGATAAAAGTCAAGTACTTCTCGTGCGAGAAGGCATCATTCATCAAAGCAATTTTTTGATCCACTGATTTATTAGTATCTCTTAAACCACAGATAATTTTTGTTTTATCATCAAGGATATCATCACCCGCTCCGCATTGAGTAAAAGACGTCGATTTGAGATGCTCTTCTAAAACTTTATTTGCTTCAAACACAGAATCCATCATTCGTTTGGCCTGAAGTTTTTCTAGACGTCTAAGGATGTTACTTTCTTTGAGGTATTTTTTTAGAAAACCCTCGATATTTTTCCCGCTAGGGCCAACTGAATCAAAGCCATAAAGAATTTTTTTATCTCCACCGAATGCACGCTGCATTTTTGATTTATTGTCATCTCCCACATTGCCATAACGGTCCTCCGTCATAAATTCTGCCTGGCCCAAAGGAATATGATCTCTCAAAAGAACTTGTAGATATTCTTCAGGTGTTCGATGATCCATATCTTTAGTCGCTAATGTATTACATCCAAATAAAAAAACTTCTAAAGGATTGGCCAAAATTCCTTCACAACTTTTTGAGCAACCTTTTTTTTCTAAATCTGAGAGTGAAAGTGTTTTTCCTGAACTTCCAAAAAATGTACCTCCAAAATGTCCTGAAATGATCAACTGATCACAACGGATGCCAGATTCGCAGGCCTTCTCAAACCAGTCTTTTTCATCCAAGGTCGTAAGCTCAACGATGGGATTAAATTTAGTGGGATTTTTTTTAACTTCTTTTTCAAAAAGGTTTCGTTCATTATCAGAATTAATCGTTATGGCGCAGATGGTGAATTTATCTGGATCAATCTGAGGCCGTTGGGCCCAAACAGAAAGGAACGTCATAAAAATGAATATTAAAAATCCCATATGAAGTTATCGACTTATGAAAAACTTTCTTAAAGAAGACGATCCTAGTCAGGATTCTAAGTCCTTGTCCTTTCTTAGACTTATCGTTAGCATTTTTATATGCAGAAAAGAATTGTTATTAAAGTAGGCTCCTTAGTCGTAACCGATGAGACAGGTGGAGTTTCTCTGCCAAAGATTCAAGGTCTTGTTAAAGAGCTCCATGCTCTCATACTCAAGGGTTATTCTCCAATCCTCGTGAGTTCTGGGGCCATTAATTCTGGACATCGTTTTATCAAACGTCCTGAAGAAAAAAAGATGATGATCTCTTTTCAACAAGCAGCAGCGGCCATGGGGCAGCCTCTTCTTATGAAGGCCTATATCAACGCTATGAATGATTACCAAACTCATTGTGCTCAAATTCTTGTCACTCACGAAGATTTTAAAGAGAGAAAAAGATTTCTAAACATTAGAAACACCATTAACCGCCTCTTAGAAAATGGTATCCTGCCCATCGTAAATGAAAACGATACAGTCTCATATGATGAAATTACTGTTGGAGATAATGATCAACTTGCCGTTATGATCGTAGAAGCAACGGATGCAGAAAAACTGATCCTCTTAACGGAAGCGGATGGGCTTTTTAATAAAAACCCTAAAGAATGGGATGCCAAACGACTTGATGAAGTCGATTTTAAAGACGACTTTTCCCATGTAAAGTTTGCCGCGAAAACATCCATCGGCCGAGGGGGTATGGACACAAAACTTAAGGCCGTGAGAAAACTCACCCCACTTGGCGTGGATGTTATGATTGGTACTTTTCTCAGCGAATCTCCTCTAACAAGACTTCTTGACCGCAAAGGCGGAACACTATTTAAAGGCAATCCAGAGAGACAAACAGATCGCAGGAAATCATGGCTCTCAACGGTCGTTAAAAATGAGGCCTGGGTTGTAGTGGATCAAGGATGTTCAGGGGCCTTGGCCAAAGATAACACCTCCCTTCTTCCTATCGGCATTAAAAAAGTTCATGGACCTTTTAAACGTGGGGATATCATCGCTGTGAAACATAAAAATAAAATCGTCGCCGTAGGCATCTCAGAATTTGATTTTAAAGAAATGGATTTGATTAAAGGCAAAAAATCCAACGAGATCTCAACCTTAATTGAGAACGCCCCATCCAAAGTGGCCATCCATAGGGATAATCTTCTGATCAAAAAAGATTAAGTCTTTGGAAGGCAGATTTTTTTCAACTCACTGACGAAGAGCTCTGCATCATTAAGGACAAAGCCAACGCCGAGAGATAGGATCCTAACATGAACGTTTTAGAGGTCGCAAAACTTGCAAAAAAAACTACGCATGATCTTTTGGCCATCACTGAAGATCAGAGGATGCGTGCTCTTCGTCTAATCGCTTCTGAGCTTCGTTCTCATGCGGGATCCATTTTAGATGCCAATAAAATAGATCTTAAACTGGCCGTTGAAAATAAACTCTCCCCTGCCATGATTGATCGACTCACTCTTTCAGAAAAAGCAATCGAAGCTTTGGCGGCCATGTGCCTCTCCGTGGGCCATCAACCTGCCGTGGTGGGAGAAATCACTGACCTTGTCACTCGTTCAAATGGGCTTACAATTCAAAAACAGCGTATCCCCATTGGAGTGCTCGCAATGATTTTTGAGTCTCGCCCTAATGTCCTAGTGGATGCTGCGGCCTTGGCAATAAAATCAGGCAATGCCATCATTCTGAAGGGTGGAAAAGAGGCCTACCATTCAAATCGTTGCCTATTTAATGTCATTAATAATGCGATCAAAGATATTATGCCTCTTGGTTGTCTGGCACTTCTTGAAACCAGGGACGATGTGGGTGAACTTTTAAAACTCAATCAATACATTGATCTTGTTGTTCCTCGAGGCGGCAGTGCTCTGGTGGAGTACGTAAAAAAAAATGCTACCATGCCTGTGGTGGCCCATGATAAAGGTTTATGCCATTTGTATGTGCACTTCGATGCTGAAGTCGATAAAGTCATTCCTATTATTTTAAATGCCAAGAATCAAAGACCTGGTGTCTGTAATGCTCTTGAATCACTTATCCTTCATGAAAAATATCCTCATAACGAAGAGATCCTCATGGCCCTAACTAACAGTGGGGTTGAAGTTCGAGGTTGTCACATGGCCCAGGCGTTGAGCAAAAAAGTTAAACTTGCAACCGAAGAAGATTATCAAACTGAATACTTAGATAAAATCATCTCCGTGAAAATTGTAAAAGATGAAGATGAGGCCATTGGCCGCATTCAAACCTACTCTTCTCATCACACTGAGGCCATCTTGGCCCAAGACACAAAAACAATTGAGTTGTTTTTAAATTCTTTAGATGCTTCATGCATTGTGGTGAATGCATCCACTCGTTTTAATGATGGTGGAGAATTGGGACTTGGGGCCGAGCTTGGCATTTCGACCTCCAAACTTCACGCCTATGGGCCCATGGGTGCTCGAGAAATGACGACAACCCGCTTTCTGATTAAAGGAAGCGGACAAATAAGATAAGAGGAAATTATGGCATCGTTTGATCTTGTTTCAAAAATTGATGAAATGGAACTCCAAAACGCTTTAAAAAACACTGAGAAGATGATCGCAGGGCGTTTTGATTTTAAAGGATCTGAGGCTGCGGCCGAATACAAAGAAAAAGAAAACGTCATTGAAATTAAGGCCGAGGATGAAATGAAAATCCGTTCAGTCTTGGACATCCTTCGCACGAATATGGGTAAACGTGGAATTGGTTTCCGTGGCATGAAAGAATCTGACATTATGCCCTGGGGAACAAAAAATAAAAAACTCACTCTCAGTCTTACCTCTGGATTTGATAAAGATGCGCAAAAGATCGTGAATAGGCTCCTTAAAGAATCTGGTTTTAAAGGCAAATCCCAGTACATGGATGAGAAGTACCGCTTAGAATCCAAAAGCATTGATGAGCTTCAAACACTTTTTCAATATTTAAGAACTCATAAAGATATGACGCTCGAACTTCACATGGAAAACATGAAACGTTAATTCAAAAGGAATTCCCTATGACTCTTATGGAACAAGTTAATAATGATATCAAAGAAGCCATGAAGGCCAAACAACAAGACAGACTTGATGCTCTTCGTATGCTTAAGGCCGAATACATTAAAAACAATACAGCGGCCAAACCGACAGACGAACTCAGTGTGACAATCGGGCATGCTAAAAGAATTCAAGACTCTTTAGAGATGTATCAGAAAGGCACTCCTGCCTATGATAAAATTGTAGCTGAAATGGAGGTCATCAAAGCCTATCTTCCAAAACAGATGGAAGAGTCTGAAGTTGTGGCCCTGATTAACGAGATCAAAGGTCGCGGAGCTAAAGACATGGGGGCCATGATGAAAGAGCTTCAGCCGCTTATCAAGGGTCGTTTTGATGGTAAAAAAGCGTCTGACTTAGTAAAGGCCGCTGTTTAGAAATGGCGATTCAAGACTTTGGTGAACATTTTGATATCAAAAAACTCTGGGCCGCGCGTGACGTGGCCCGAGATCTTACTTACGAACTCTCCTCACTCATTTGTCCTGGTATGACCGAAGATGCGGCCCATGTGTTATATAAAGAACTATGTGCTAAACGTGGCATTGAAAAACAATGGCATCCGGCGAAGATCCGTTTTGGAAAAAATACTCTTAAAAACTTTAAAGAGGCCTCAGATCCTTACGTTTTAAAAGAAGAAGATCTCTATTTTATCGATATTGGACCTGTGATTGATCATCACGAAGCTGATTATGGTGAAACATTCTCCATCGGCTCAGTCTTTGATCACAAACACATCGCCGACTCTTCAGTTAAAATTTTTAACGAAACAAAGAAGTACTGGTTTGAGCATAAGTGCTCAGGAGATAATCTTTATGACTTTGCCCAATCGAGGGCAAAACATTATGGGTACTTTTTAAACTTAGGTAATCATGGCCATCGAATTGGGGATTTTCCACACCATATCTTTTTTAGAGGCGGACTCAATGAGTGCCAAGAGGAAGTCATTGCTGATGCCTGGATTTTAGAAATTCATCTCTGGAATACTAGTCGAACGTTTGGGGCCTTTTTTGAGGATCTCCTCACCTCAAAGGAATGTTAAGAGCTCTAGATAAAAAACAACCCTTCATAAAATGACATCTATATAATCTTTTTAAAACTCACCCATAAAAAAAGGCCCTCCTGGGCCTTTTTTATTTTTCAACCTGAATCTTTTTAAATGAAGAGTATTGAAACATGAGGCTTGTAAGCATCATTGACATTAGACCCACCAGAACGACCATCATTTCCATTTGATTACTCCTTGTTTTGGTATCTCTCTTTGCATCCATACAAGTCTTTTAGAGTAACCATCCTGGTAGCTCTGTTAATCATACTAAAGCAGAAATCATGCCAAGATCCATATGGTGAAACTACAAGGACTTAGAGGTCTTTAACACACAAAATTGTCTACTCAAAATGACTCCAACTTGGTCAATCTGATACTGGCTCACTCTCTTTTGGCCCCTTCAATTCCTAAGCAAAAAAAAACCCCATTTTTTAAATGGGGTTTTTCATGGGAGGACATTAAAACTAAAAATCATTTTTTACGAGAGGACAATTTCTGAAACATCAGTGAGAAAGTCATTGTTGAGATCATGAACAGGCCAATTGTAATAAGCATACTCGTCTCCCATATTCCTAATAAAAAAGTGGTTCATCCTTGAACCGGATGGGTCCCAACCTTGGACTCTCATCGCTCGTTTCCCTGAGGCTTCGCCTTGATTTGAGAAGTTTCATTCTAAAACTTATGATCTCCACCATCCTAGCAGTGATCCTTCGGTCTCGGGTTCATATAGAGCATGAATCGTGCCAAGAATAATTCCAGGTAATCCAGCACTTATCCATGGTGACTTTTTGTTCGGGGCCAGTGTGATCCTGAGTAAAGTGCCAATGTGGATATGCATTTGAATAGTCATAAGTTGAGTGCACCAGAACAGTAAGGACATATGAGAAAATAATTTATAAGCAACCTCTTGTAGACCTTAAGAAATCATGAAACGATCTTTTAAGTAGGACGGTCAATGATTGACCTCTCAAAAACCCAGGAGGGTGCCTTGATGAATCCACACTATTATTTAATGAAAAGTAAAAAGATTCTCCGCCTTGAGGCAGATGGACCTTTCACCGCTTTGCCTGTTGAGATCAGAAAAAATCTATTTGATAGATTAGAAGTTGTTGCCCTCGATCAAGACCAGGCCAACTGGCGGGTGGCCATCTTTAGAGACGAGATTATGGAATATGATGAATATGTAGAATGGCTCAGTTCTCCTGAGGCCATGCTCTCAGAAGAAGAGGAAGAATACGATCTTACTGCCAACTAAATTTGGCGAAGAGACCAAAAATCCCTGAAATAGGTCTTCCTAACTGCTTAAAGTCTCAAAACTCCTCTGGCCATGGGATAATCATCCCTAAGCTGGAGGCCAAAATTGCATGCTAAAAACAACCCTCAAAATACTTCTCGGCAAGATCTGATAAAAAACTTTATGCCCATCATTGGATACTGGGCCCGCCATTATCATTATCAGTATCACCAGATCTTGGACTTAGAAGACTTGGTCATGGTGGGAGTCATTGGTCTCATCGATGCCATGAATAAATATAAAAAAGATAAAAAAAATCAGTTTAAGACTTACGCAGAATTTCGTATCCGTGGTGAAATCATCGATGAACTAAGAAAATCAGACTGGATGACCAGATCTGAACGAAAAAAACAGAAAAAATTTAAACAGGTTAAACACAACCTCACTGAAGAACTAGGTCGCCCTCCGACATCTCATGAGATTTCGAATGTACTCGCCTTTAAATCAAAAGACATGGTTCGTATGGAGCAGTACGAATCAGGAGAAACCATCAAACAGTATGTTGAGGGAGAAACTATTCAGCAGGGAGTTCTATCTAATTCTGAGTTTGAGAGTTACGCACTTAAAAAGACCTTATCTGTAGTCATGGATGAGTTACCCCGAACCATGCGCCTTATTTTGATGCTAAAATATTATGAGGATCTCAATTTTGCAGATATTTCTGAGGTTGTAAATCTTTCTGAAGGCAGAGTTTGTCAGCTACATGCAGAGGCACTGGGCATGCTCAAAGGACATATTGAATCTCATGAGATTGATATTCTAGCGGCCTAATTCTTTTGAGTAGCGACTCCACGCTTAATGCTTTTTATCTTAAGCTCCTTATTCATCTCGTCGTATTGTGCCAGGAAGGAAGCAGGCAGGATTTTATCTTTAGGCCAAGCGGAATAGGCCGTAACAAAAAGATGCATATCATGTTTTAAGGAAACTCCTTTACAGTTATGAAGTTTATTATAGATCTTTGTTAGATTCCTCTCAGTAGGTTTTCCATATTTTAGAAATTCGAGGAGAGCTTCCTTTTTAACTGTTTTAAAACTAATAAAAAACGCCATATCCATGTCATTGGGGTCAAATTCAAGATTTTTGTAAAGAAGTTTTGATATCTCAGTATTTCCAAGTCCCACAAGGTCTGTGAAATGATTCCTGTCGATAGAGACACCCATGGCGCCAAAAGTATAAAAGCTATTTTGTCTCTGTATTAAACTATAGTTTTTATTTAAAATGTCATATCGCCCGAAAGATCCAATCGTAAAATACATACCTAAACATAAACATACACTGATCGTGACAAATTTAAATTGCTCAAAAAAAGTTTTTAGATCAGAGGCCGATTGTGTCCTCAAATGAAAAATATTTTGATATTCAAAAAATGAAAATCCTAATAGCCCTGAAGACAATACAAGAGAAAAGATGGCCATATTATCAACATGGAATTTATACGACAAAAAGGCCACTAAACATAAAACGAAAAACACCAAAAAGATCTTAGTGCCTAAATTGAAAAACTGCTTTAATGCAGGCATTTTATATTGTTGTTTTTTCCGCATATGCGATATAGCAAAATTCATAGAAAAAAAGAAAAAAAACACTAAGAGCATATAATATAATGCCATCAAGGGCGTCGTTTCGTAATAGATGACTTGTTTTTTCCAGCTTCCACCCAACGCATACGAGGCCTTAAAACACGTACAATACGAAAAAATAAATAAAAAAGACGTCAAAAGCGAATCAAAGACATAGGCATTTTTAAGATGAGTAAAAGGAATATTTAATTTATGAAAAGGCAGATTCATTTTAAAACGTGGAGAAGCAAATCCCAAGAGTGGCAGATAATAAACATAACAGACAAGATCATTATTAGGAAATGCATTTGTAAGAGATAAGTCTGCAAGAAAAGTGATAACAAAAAGCTTAATCACTTTCAATAATTTGGGTCCAGTGTAAAGCCTAAACCACCAACTACTTTTCATGATCAACCTCTGAGGCCGCTGATCGTTTTGGAACTTTTGGCAACTCTGTGTCTAGGTAAACAATTTTCAAAGGTAATACTTTCGCTTCTTCATATTGTGAAATAAGTTCATTTCTAAGACTCAGATAATAATCCTGGGCCACAAATTCATGACGAAATACGGGTGCAGAAACTTGTTCGGTGATGTATTTGAGATTTCTTATCGAAGGCCTTTTTAATTTTATATAGTCCAAGTAGGCCTTAAAGTTTTTTCGTTTAATAATGTCCTCTACTGGAAGCGTATAGATTGAACTTACAGCATTAAATAATATTTTATGACTATCTCGAGGAGAGATATTAATAAAAGCGGCCACCAACTCCGCATCTAGTGGATCTGATTGATTTGAAAAAAAAGAAAATGTCACAAACCTCTCTTCTAAACCTAAACGACTATCATGAATTTCTTTATTGGCAAAAATTGAAAAGAACATAAAAAGAGAAAATGAAATAGAAAGGCCTGCCACGATCTGTCCACAATATCTTGCGCTCGTGTTCCGTATAAACTTTTTCCCAAACTGCGTATGTAAAAGATGAAAAAATGAGCCCATAAAGAGGGACATGAAAAACAGAAACCATAAAGAACTTTCCGAGTCCGGACCTAAAAGACGTTTGGTGATCTGATAGAGGCAGAAAAGTAAAATGATTAAAAGCAGATGAAAATCAGCTCTTTCCTCGAGCTTTTCTTTCTGACTGATGGCCCGATAAGAAGCACTGAGATTAAAAAACATCATGACAAAAAAAGCAGAAAGAGACATTAAAGCATTAAATGAAAATGTTCCATCTATCACTTCTGTCAATGAATAACCTTCTTTACCATGAAACAAGCTCGGAACATAAATGGAGAAAAATATAATACAGATAAAAGCAACACTTTGAAGAAGAGCATCTAAGACGTAGGCCTTTCTTAATTCCGGATATGGGATATTAACTTTGTGGAGGTCTATATTATGTGAAAAGGTGGATGTTTGATTTTTAAAAATGACCAACAAAGGATATAAATACAGTGATTGTCCTAACATCATGAGTTTTGGCATCACAAAGGCCAATAAGAGATTTAAAACAAAAGGTATAACCGATGCTTTAAGGATCTGTATGATCGCAGGATAAGTATAAAGCCTAAGCCACCACTTCTTCATCAAAGAGCTCCTCTTTAAGATGAAAATGGAGGATCAGAATATCTTCTAGGCGCGGAGTTCCTTCATGTCGATATTTCATCGCCTGTGTGTCTTCATCGATAACCTCTCTAGGTACCAAATAAATCTCACCACCATCACTTAATTTCCTCACCCTTACAGCTTTGGCATGATGAAAAACAGGATGGTCTTCAAGTTTTTTCAACATGATGAATTTTTTCTGTAAATTGGCCACAGAATCATTGACCATAAGTTTTGTTTCTTGCAAAAGGATAAGATGATCGGTGTAATCATTCATCTCTGAGAGAATATTGGTGGTGATTACAACAGTTCCTCCCTCTTTGGTGAATTCTTTTAAATAGTCTAAAAAATATCGCTGCCCTTCTATGTCGATCACAGAGGTGATTTCATCTAAAAATAAAATTTTCGGTTTTGAGGCCAGGGCCATCATCAAAAGAAACTGCATCTTCTGGCCTCGAGAGAGATCTGAGAAATTCTTTTTAAGTGAAATCTTTCGGTCTCTTAAAAGATGATTAAAAACTTTATTATCCCATTTCGGAAAGACTTCTCGATAAATTTTTACCATCTCTAAAAGATTTGTATAAAAATTCAGATCATAGTTTTCATGAATAAAAAACATCTCTGAGCGAGGCATAAACTCATAAGCAAAAGGATTTCCGCCCAGAACCTCAACCTCTCCACTATCCACATCTTCAATCCCGGCCAATAGCCTCATGGTGGTTGATTTACCCGCCCCATTGCTTCCAATCAAGGTGATGAACTTCCCCTCAGTGAGATCAAAACTCACATTCTCAAGGACTTTCTTTTTGCCATAACTCTTAGAAATTTTTTTTACAGATATTATTCCCATAGATACTCTTCTCGTCATTTTGAAGTTTTTCTTAAAACTAAACAAGACAGTCAACTATTCACATATAAAAAGGATCTTAAAAATGTTAAGAGTCATTGATTTTTTTCGAATTTATTTTTATTTTATAAACTTACACTATTTTCTTTTCGCAATTTCTTGAAGAATTTCTGAAGATCCCTCAATGGGAGTTCTTGAATCACGAATGAAAGAGGCAACACCTTCTAACACATATGTATCTGTCTTCGGCGACTTCACAATCTCAAGAAGTAATTCTGAAGATCCCTCAATGGGATTTTTTGAGACACGAATGGAAGAGGCAACAACTTTTAACACATATTTTAACACATATGTATCTGCCTTCGGCGACTTCAAAATCTCGAGAAGTATTTCTGAAGATCCCTCAATGGGAGTTTTTGAGTAATGAATGGCCAAAGCAACACCTTCTAACACAAAAGAATCTGCTTGGGGGGACTTCATGATCTCGCGAAGTATTTCTGAAGATCCCTTGATGGGAGTTTTTGAGTCACGAATGGCAAAAGCAACACTTTGTAACACAAAAGAATCTGCTCGGAGGGACTTCACGATCTCGCGAAGTATTTTTGAAGATCCCTCAATGGGAGTTTTTGAGTCACGAATGGAAGAGGCAACACCTTCTAACACATATGTATCTGCCTTCGGCGACTTCGCAATCTCGCGAAGCATTTCTGAAGATCCCTCAATGGGAGTTTTTGAATCTCTCATGACAAAGGCAACACCTCGTAACACATTAGAATCCGCTTTAGGCGACTTTACAATTATTTGCAACATCTTACTGGTTACAAGATCGTGTTTAATGAGTGATTGGGTTAAGGTTCTCTTAAAGTCATTGGCCGCATAATCATCTTCTTTTGTCTCTTTCAGTATCATGGCGACATAAACATCTTGGATTTTTTGTTCGATACCTTCATTTGACTTATTTGTCATGCTCTTCCAAAACATGTAATAGTCAATTCTTCTTAAAATTCCAAGTTCATTAGATGATAACTTTTTCATCAGGAAATGATTCAGTTCTTGAGAATCACCAAGCTTTGTGCGAATACGAGTCAAACTTTCCACATCCCCTGACTCCATGAAACGCTGGATGAGCTCATAGATTGAGTTAAAGTTATAACCAATAAGGGATTCGTCTTTTAAAATTTCATGTAATATTTTTTCTGCTTCTTCTCCTGTTAGGGATTTTTTTAACAAGCAGTCCAGCTCCTTTGCCTTTTGAATTGATTTATCCCCACCCTTGAGCATTGAGACATAGGCGTTTAAATCTGGATTTGAAAAAAAATATTTATTTCCCTCATTAGGTGTCCCATGTTCTTTCCATGCTTGAACAAAGTTGCTCTCATTGCGATCAGAGGAGCATTCTTGGGAGTTATCCCCCGCCTTCCCAACAAGATCTAAGATCGCCAAAGAATACTTCGCCGCTGAATCTTCGCTCAAGTTTCCAGCAGGATGATCAAAATATCGCTTTCGATCATCATTTAAATGGGCAATATGAGCGATGTGAAATGGCAATGAGAACTGACTTTGTGCTTTTATTCCTGGAGCTGTTTTTGTCCAGCCAAAGACTGTCGCACGTGGAAAGATACGCAAATATCTAGATGAGAGCGGATTGTCTTGATCCAGGGTCGCAGAAAATTCCATATTTAAGTCAGCAAAACTTTGGGTCAGATGATCTTCCTGGAGAACTGCTCCAACTCTATCTGTGTGAAAATCGGCGGTATCATAGGTCTCGATTTTTCCGACACCCAAAGTGCGACAACCCTGCAGCCACAAGGCCTTAATCTTTGAAAAAAACTTCTCATACTTTGCATGACAAGATATCTTTTCCATAAAAGAGACATCTAGGTTTGAAGATGCATTCTCCCCTCCAAAACTTCCTGTATGATGTCCTGAGATTACTAATCCGTCACACTCAACACCCGACTTTACCATCTCTTCGAAAGCATCAGAGGCGTTGTCCCCTTTGGTCATGAATTCTTGGACTTCAATAGGAACCTTGGCATGTTTGTTAAGCTTAACTGTGAATTTCTCCATTTCTGTGAATTCGGCCGTATTGTTTAACGAAAAATAACAAATACGAACGGCCTGTGCCGGAGATATAAAAGACAGTAATAAGAAAAGAAATAGAAATTTCATTTGAACCTTATCGTCTATGGGTCCGCCTTGGTTAAATAAAACTCAAAAGCTCGGGTAAATATGGCCCGTTTTCACCCTATACTGAAAGGTACGTGACACCTTTTGTTTAGTACTTTAGGCTAATAGGATGAAAAATTTAATCTTGAGTTTGCTGCTTTTTATTCCTTACTCACTAGGAGCTGCTCCCATGAAATTTGATGATCCGTTTTTCTTTGGTGTCGCTAATGCTGCCAATCAAGTTGAAGATGGCCTTCATGATACATGGCTTGATTGGGCCAACGAAAATAAAGGTCGTGCGTTTAATAATTTTCCTGTGCCCAATGAGCGCCTGCAATTCTGGACTAAACCAGAAGTTGAAATTGATCTTGCGGCAGAAACTGGTATCCAGGTTTTTCGTATGGGTCTTGAATGGGAACGAATCATGCCGGCGCCGGGCAAGTTTGATGAAGTGGCCATTAAACGATATAGCGAAATTCTTAAGATGATTAAAAAGAAAAACATGAAAGTTATGTTAACTCTTTGGCACCACGCTGTTCCTCGATGGATTGAACAAAAGGGTGGATGGACAAATGATGAAACTCAAAAACATTTTTTTGAATTCTCTAAGAGGGCCATCAAAGAATTTAATAGTGATGTTGAATGGTGGCTGACTTTTAATGAAGGAAATATATTTACAACTCTCGCCTATTCCATCGGTATGTGGCCACCGGGAGAGAAACGTTCTCCTCTTTCTATGGCCGCAGTGGGCCCCTTCCGCGGAGATGTTGTAAAGTCTATTGATCGCATGGCCGACTCCCATATTGAAATTTATAAATGGGCCCATAAAGAATTTCCTCAGATCAAGATGGGATTTGCGCACAACATGGCCTACTACACTGGCAAAAGCTGGATTGACCGAGTGAAATCAAGTTTTGTGGATGCCTACATGAACTGGCGTTTTCCTGAGAGAGTCCGCGGCTTCATGGACTTTTTTGGATTTAATTATTATGGTGCTGAATGGCTGAAGGGAACGCAAATTGATGTTGATCCTGAAGAAGAATACTCTGAGGCCGGACGAGCGGTTCATCCAGAAGGATTTTATCAGGTCATTAAAGAAATCGATAACCGTTTTAAAGGCATGCCGATCATCATCACAGAAAATGGTATGTCCGATTCTCTAGATATTATTAAAGATGCCTACCTTATTGAGCATTTAAAAGTGATCAACAAAGTTCGATCTGAAGGTATTAAAGTTTTAGGTTATGTGGTGTGGACTCTCACCGATAACTTCGAATGGTCTGATGGTTACTGTCCTAAATTTGGTATGGTGGCCGTGGACCGTGCGAATGGTTTAAAACGTATTAAACGTGAGAGTTTTTTTACGTTTCAAAAAATTGTGAAGAGCAAAGAAATCACTCAAGAGATGCAAGATATTGCTTGGAAAAAAGTTGTTGATCATCAAGGTAAGGATCGTCCATTCTGCCGAGCTGCTGATGGGATCTCTGCACTTGATGTGCCGGTGATGCGTCCTTTCGCAAAAAAAGACTGGCGTTTTAAACGATAATCTAATCTGCGCTGTCTGGGGCCCGTCCAGCTCGGGAGTCTAAAGTGGTTGCAACCCACTTTCTAAAAAAGACCATGAGCTCGTCCCGGACACTTTCTCCTTCCAGAACACCCAACGCGTGGGCCACAGCTTCATAGGTAGAAACCCAGGCCGGATGAGGGGCCTTCCGTAATTTATATTCTGAAATGAGTCCTTGAGGAAGCTTAACGGCCATGACTTTTTTAAAGTTATTTTCCCTCTGCCGCACCTTACGGGCCTGATGCCAATTTCCATCAGGGACGATTAAATGATAAGGCCCAGGGTGTTTTAATTTAAACTCTTCGTTGAGTTCCACAGAATCTTCATGAGGATATAAAAATAAAGGTAGACCTCGTCTTTCCAATACGGGAGCAGATTCAAAATGATCATTCATTCTACCTCGAATAATGATACAGGTTTGTTCTGGCAGCATTTTCTCAACAAACTGTGCCGTGTTGGAGGTGAGTTTAAGTTCCCTCACATGCACAATTAAAGAGAGCAAGGTATTGATCGTAAAAGGTTTAATATCAGAACAGACACAGAGAAAAGAATTGATCTGACAATTAGGGCAACGGTTGATGTTACTCGCTCGACGCTGACTCATCTTTTTGCAAACTCCAAGACTTCTCTGACTTTTTCTAAAGTGACCTGCTGTTTTTCGCCCATAGGAGTAAATCCTCGAGCGAGCAAACGAGCGATCACTTTCTCCGTAGGATTTTCTTTAAGATCATATGACAACAATTTTGTGGGTAATCCCAGAGACTCAAAAAAATCAGACGTTCGACGAATGGCCCTTTGAATAAGTTCTTCATCAGAACCTTTTAGATCCCAAACACGTTCCGCATATTGCATAAGCTTTTGGCGTTTTTCGTTTCTCATGGACCACAACATGGCAGGTAATACAATCGCAAGAGTTCTAGCATGATCAATTCCATAGAGGGCCGTGAGTTCATGGCCAATTTGATGGGTGGACCAATCTTGAGGAACGCCTACTCCAAAGACACTTGAGAGCGCCATAGTGGCACACCACATGTGATTAGCGCGGGCCTCGTAATTATCTAATCGAGAATAAGATTTTGGGCCTTCCTCGATCAGTGTTTTTAAGACTGATTCTGCAAATCTATCTTGTAACGGGGCCTGAGCTGGATATGTTAAGTACTGCTCAAGCACGTGAACAAATGCGTCCACGACACCATTGCCTACTTGTTTTTGAGATAAAGTAAAACTCACCGAAGGATCAAGGATTGAAAAAACAGGATATAAAAGTGAATGACCGCCAGAAAGTTTTTCATCCCCTCGAGAGAGTACAAAATAACAATTCATCTCACTGCCTGTAGCAGGGAGAGTGAGCACACACGCAAAAGGCAAAGCCTTTGAGTAAGTTTGCTCACGGTTGGTTAAAATACTCCAAGGCGTACCTGGAAAAAAAGCAGCTAGTGATAAAAACTTGGCCGTATCAATAACTGATCCCCCACCAACAGCAAGAATGAAATCGATTTTTTCTTTTTTAATCAGCTCTAAGACCTCCATGGCCTTTTCATAGGTGGGATTTGCTTGCACACCACCACATTCGATGATCTCATGACTCGATAAAGCATTTTTAACTTGATCGTAGACTCCATTGGTTTTAATACTACCTTCACCAAAAAGCATTAAGACGCGCGTCTTAGGAACTAAATCCTTCAAGCGTTCGATTTGCCCTTTGCCAAAGACAACTTTTGTCGGATTATAGAATTCAAAGTTTTCCATTTGGGGTCCCTACTTTTAGTGCTCCGATCCTAATGAAAGGAAGATGCTTTAACAAGAAGGACTTTTCATGAGTAAATCAGTTTTTGACTATACGGTTAAAGATATCAACGGCCAGGATATTTTATTGTCCCAATATAAAGGCAAGTTGCTTTTGATTGTAAATGTGGCAAGTAAATGCGGGTTTACTCCCCAGTATAAGGGGTTAGAAGAGCTATTTAGTGAACTTAAAGATAACGTCGTGGTATTGGGCTTTCCGTGTAATCAGTTTAATGGCCAGGAGCCAGGCAACGAAGAAGAAATTAAAAATTTTTGCGGCCTTAATTACGATGTGACATTTCCTCTTTTCGCTAAGGTTCAAGTCAATGGTAGTGAGGCCTCACCTCTTTATCAATTCCTTAAGGAAGAAAAACCAGGATTACTTGGCTCCAAGGCCATAAAGTGGAACTTTACAAAATTCCTAGTCGATCGTGATGGCAAAGTTGTGAAGCGTTATGCTCCGACTGATACACCTGAAAAAATCAAAAATGAGATCAAACAGTTTCTGTAGCGATTAATTTCACATCAGAGTACAATATTGTTATTTCTGATGAAGGAGTTTATATGCTTTATTCTGGTCAAGCTTTTCGCCTTGAGAGTCTGCCTAATGACATTTTAAAAGTTATTTTTGATCTTAAAGATCAAACTGCAAACGTCTTCAATGCCACGGCCCTAAAAGAATTGGGTGAGATGCTTGAAGTGATTAGAAAACAAAAGGCCAAAGGATTACTTTTCACCTCAGGTAAATCAAGTGGATTTGTTTTTGGTGCTGATGTGACTGAATTTTTAGGACACTTCAAAAAAGAAGAATCAGAGATGCGATCTTGGATTGCCAGCATCAATGAAGTCTTTAATGGTTATGAAGATCTGCCTTTCCCTAAGGTAGCACTCGTTAATGGTTTTGCACTGGGTGGAGGTTGTGAAATTGCCCTGACTATGGATTATCGTCTGGCCACACCAAAAGGTGTGATCGGTTTACCTGAAACAAAATTAGGTATTATTCCTGGCTGGGGTGGAACAGTAAGACTGCCACGCCTAATTGGTGCCGATCACGCTATTGAATGGGTGACAGGTGCAAAAAATTATAAAGCAGAAGACGCACTAAAATTTGGTGTTTTTGATGGGATCGTTGAAGACGCCAAACTTGAGGCAGCTGGATTAAAACTTCTTGAGCGCGCTCTTTCTGGAGAACTTGACTGGCAAGCACGTGTAACACAGAAAAAGTCTCCTCTTAAATTAGATAAAATTGAATCAATGATGAGTTTTGAGAGTTCAAAAGGATTTGTTGCCGGTCTTGCCGGCCCCCATTATCCAGCTCCTCTTAAGGCCGTAGAGACGATGCAAAAAGCAGCTCGACTAACTCGAGATGAAGCTCTCAAACTTGAAGGCGAAACGTTTGCGGCCATGGCCAAAACAAAAACAGCTGAATGTTTAGTGCAAGTCTTCTTAGGGGATCAGTATTTGAAAAAAGTTTCTAAAAAAGTCACTAAAGACGCTAAACCTGTTCAGCATGCAGCTGTTCTAGGAGCAGGGATCATGGGAGGCGGGATTGCTTATCAATCGGCTTCTATGGGTGTTCCCCTTTTGATGAAGGACATCAAACACGAACAGCTTGATCTCGGGATGAATGAGGCAACAAAACTTTTAAATAAAGAAGTTGAACGCAAAAAAATGACACCTGAAAGAATGGGGAAAGTTATAGCAGCAATTGGCCCTACTCTTTCTTATGCTGACTTCGGTGGAACTCAGTTTGTTGTTGAGGCCGTCGTTGAAAATGAAAAAATTAAAAAGTCTGTATTGCTTGAAGTAGAAAACAACGTTTCTCCAGAAACGGTTCTCGCTTCAAATACCTCCACGATTTCAATTACAAAACTTGCCGAGGGCCTTAAACGTCCTGATAAATTTTGTGGCATGCATTTTTTTAATCCTGTTCACAGAATGCCTCTTGTTGAAATTATCAGAGGAGCTAAAACCTCTGAAGCAACAATTGCTCAGGCCGTAAATTATGCCTCTCAAATGGGAAAAACTCCTATCGTGGTAAATGACTGTGCTGGATTTTTAGTAAACAGAATTTTATTCCCATACTTTAACGGCTTCATCTTTTTATTAGAAGACGGTGTGGATTTCCAACGCATTGATAAAGTCATGGAAAAATTCGGCTGGCCTATGGGTCCGGCCTATCTTTTAGATGTCGTGGGAATTGATACTGGCTTTCATGCTTCAAGCATCATGGCCAATGCCTTTCCTGATCGTATGGGATTTAAAAATAAAACCATCCTTGAAGTGATGTATGAGAACAAACGTTACGGTCAGAAAAACAATCTAGGTTTTTATGAGTACGAGCTTGATAAAAAAGGCAAATCTGTTAAAAAAGTTAACCCAGCGGTTTATGAACTCATTAAACCCATCGTAAAAAAAGAAATCGAAATCACCGATGAAGAGATTGTTATGCGTATGATGCTTCCCATGATCATCGAATCATCTCGTTGTCTAGAGGATAAAATTGTTGAATCTCCGGTTGAAGTTGATATGGGTCTTCTTTTAGGCTTAGGTTTCCCTCCATTCAGAGCGGGTGCTCTAAAGTACGCCGACTCTCTAGGCCTTGGTAAACTAGAAGAAGAATCTAAAAAATATTTAGCACTTGGGAAACTTTATGAACTTACTCCATTCATGAAAAACCTGGCCGCTGAAAAGAAAACTTATTATTAATTTGAGGTTCATATGAAAAATGCCGTCATTGTAGATGCTATCAGAACTCCTATGGCAAGATCCAAGGCCGGGGCCTATAGAAACGTCCGTGCAGAAGAACTTTCCGCTCACCTTATGCGTGAGATTTTAAAACGTAACCCCAATGTTAATCCAGGCGAGATTGAGGACATCATCTGGGGTTGTGTACAACAAACTTTAGAACAGTGTTATAACATTGCCAGAAATGCTGCCCTCTTAACAGATATTCCAAAAACAGTTTCTGCGCAAACGGTGAACCGTCTTTGTGGATCTTCTATGACTGCTGTTCACATGGCCGTACAAGGAATTTGGTCTAATCAAGGCGAGATTTATCTTTGTGGAGGTGTTGAGCACATGGGACACGTCCCCATGACTCATGGAGTGGACTTTAATCCGGGCCTTGCTAAGACCACTTCCAAGATGGCCGGCTCTATGGGTCTTACTGCCGAGCTTCTAGCTAAAATCCACGGTGTCACTCGTAGTCAACAAGATGAATTCGCCGCAAACTCTCACAGAAAGGCCCACGAAGCAGCGACTCAAGGTCGTTTTAAAAATGAACTTGTGCCCACTCCTGGCCACGATGATATGGGTGTGCCTTCCATGATCAATAGTGACGAAGTCGTTCGTCCTGAAACAACAGTAGAGAGTCTCTCAAAACTTCCTGCTGTCTTTGATCCAAGAAATGGAACAGTCACTGCTGGTAACTCATCTGCACTATCTGATGGTGCTTCTTGTGTGATCGTGATGAGTGAAGATCGTGCTAAAGCATTAGGTCTTAAACCTCTAGCAAGAATTGTTTCCATGGCCTCAACAGGATGCGAGCCAAGCATCATGGGCTATGGGCCTGTGGCCTCATCTAAAAAAGCTTTAGAGCGTGCGGGCCTCTCGATAGATAAGATGGACATCATAGAGCTTAATGAAGCCTTTGCTGCTCAATCGATTCCTGTTCTGAAAGATCTTGGACTTTTAGAGAAGGCCGCTCAAAAAGTAAATTTAAACGGAGGGGCCATCGCTCTTGGACACCCATTGGGTTGTTCTGGCTCAAGAATTATTGGCACTCTTGCTCATCAGCTTCGGAACAATAATAAAAAATTTGGTCTTGCAACAATGTGTATTGGAATGGGCCAAGGGGTCGCTACAGTCATTGAAAATTTAAACTAAAAAATGGCCCGGTTTTTTCCGGGCCTTCTTTTCTGTATCTACCAATGTCGTATGGAAATGAGGCGTTTTTTTAAAATTCGCAATGAGTTTTTAAAATGGCATGAGAATGAGAAACAAATGTCATCTGACGGATGATATGAGTACCACTATCAACATAAGTACGAGAAACCCAAGCGCCTAAAATGGAGTCTCCTTCGTTGAGACGCTCATAACGAATCGTTTCACCACTCTCATTTATCACGTCCAAGTTTGAACCTGTATATATTAACTTATACACTTCTCCACTACGAACACTTGTTTTACAACTTATGCGGCGGCCTTGTGCTGTTTGTGTTTTTGTTTCTCTAAAGACCACTTCATACTCGGTCAGATTTACAGAAACATCCACTGTTGATTCTAAAAGATCAATACCCATGCCATCTGGACCTTCTAAACTCTCACAACTGACTTTTGTTCCATTCAGATCACACAAGACTGCTTCTTCTTGCCTTAAAACTGACACTGGATCTTTTGAAGACTTCTTGTCATTACCACAAGCACTGAAGGTTAAGAGAACCACGAATAAAAAACCTAAACGCATAAACTCTCCCGTTCAAAATTGTTCTCAAAAAGTTATCAAGAAATTTAGTGAAGGTATCAGTTTAAATTCTTACTTTTTATTATTTTTTTTTGCACCAGTAATTCTTTAGAATAAATTTATTTTTGATAGGTCAACCTTAAGGCAAACATTAGGAAGAGAATGATACCACTCCCTCCCTAATCATTAGTGCAGATTTATATCACTGTCTTCATCTTCAATATCGGCCAAATCTGCATCATCAGCATCATGATATTCTTCAGAGTCAGTATTTTCCTCATCAAAAGAATAAGATTTATCTTGCAGGGAAGCGTCTTCATTTTCTCTTACTTCATCCTCAGCATCAGAAATCATCTCATCATCACTACCATCATGATCATATTCAGAAATGTTTCGATTTTTTTTTGCCTTCAAATGAACATGAGGTTGATCCTTAGATCCTATATCTTCTTGATTGTTGCCTTTAACCATAACATCCTCCTGGTTTTACCTATTACACTTCAGTGTTGCATAGGCAGTGCCAAGATTTAACTTAACAAAATATAAAAGGGTGTGGCGAAATACCACACCCTGAAATTTTATTCGTACTTTTTACCAAGTTCTTCAATAAGATAACCGATTCCGTAGGGAACAGATGAATCACGACTGAGAGAATAACTTGAATCATGATCAAACCCTAATTTGTGAGTCCATTCATGAAACACGTTGCCGGCAACTTCTGTTGGCGTGTAATAATCAAAAAACTTTGTATTCATGTAAATTCGGATGCCATCTGGGTATGTGTACCCCACCGTACTTCTCCATGAATAGTATAACTCAAGCTCTAGATCCATCTGATGATCTACAGTAGGAAGAAGATCTTCTCTCCCATCAATAAGTTTTTGATAGATTTGTTCATTCGTTAATCCATTGTTGTCGACGAAAGTTTTTTTACCGTTGTAAGTAAAATTAAGCACCTTGCTTTTAAACTCTTGGCCCGAAATAACTTTTTTAATGATCTCAATGGCCTTATGAACTTTTTCTTCATCTGAGCGCTCAAAGTTAACAAATTTAATATTGGCATCAAACAAAAAGGCTTCGTTAGGAACACCCTCACCAGGTTCAGGATTGGGAACTGGTATTGGCCCACCTGGTTCTGGTTCTGGTTCTGGCTCAACACCGCCCGTTGAATCATCAACATCACCACTACCACCCGGAGTACATCCGTCGGCCGATGGGGAAGTAACAACCTCACCATCAACACCTGCAGTACTTGATTGAACCTGACAATCACCTATTGGATTTTTATTACAACTTACAAACAGGGCGAATAGGCCCGCCATTAAGAGAAGCTTCGTCATTGTGCACCTTCCTTGGTTAGGAGATCTTTTAGCTCTTCTTCCTGAAGAACCTACTGGGCCAAATCAATGCAAATCTACTGACAGTATGCCCCGATACATTGCCGCGCATCAAGTCGGCAATTTTTTAGGCTCATCTTTTAATAGGACCATTTAATATTTTGCGTTAATGGGATTCATTTGACACTCATCTGGTGTCAGGCCGCAACTACTTAAAAGCTTCGTCGGGGTTTAACAATAATATTTCCTAGAAAAACTCCCACCACTAAGGCCATGGCCAGCGTAATCATCGTGAAGGCCATCTCTAGTCCACCCACAACATCTCGCTCAAATAAAAAACTTAAACTACGATAACCGACCGATCCTGGAACCAGCAAAATAATGCCGGGAAATTGAAAAATACTTGAAGGCCTATTTTGAATACGAGCAAAAATATTACTAACCGCCCCCACACAGGCCCCACCAAAAAACATTCCGAGTTCTGAACCCATATAATGAGTTCCCATTTTAGAACAGGAGTAACCAAAAACACCGGCCAGTGTAACCCAGATCCAATCAGAACGGTTGGCCTTAAAAATCACGGTTGCCATGAGTGCAGTTATCGGAAGAGTAAAAATTGTGACCCACGCAGGGATGGTATGAAATTCAATGTTGATCGAAGGAAAAGTGAACCATGAAGCAATTTTACTTCCAATAAAAACACCAAAGGTGAGTTTAAGAAGAATAAAAACGCCTCCCACTAAACGAGAAGTCCCTGAGGTTAAATTCTGTGTCGCAATTTCAGCAATCGCGATGGTGATGAAAAGGCCTGGCATAAAAATAATAAGAGTCGAAAGAATGACAACGGCAATATTTAAACCAGGAACAAGTTTAGCTAAAAGATAAGTCGTGAGAGCTGCCACGACGGCAACAATGGCCTCAAATAATTGGGCCACAAGCCCAATAGGTTTTGCTAAGGCCAAAGCACCAACTAAGAGACCAATCAAAATACTTCCTAACAGATCCCCCCATGTTCCACCAAAAAGGACCATGAATCCAGCAGCGGATAAAACAAAACACAAAACCCGAATTCTTTTCCCATATGGATCTGCTGAATTTAAAACATCATCTAACTTACGGCTACCTTCTTCAAATGAAATTTTCTCCTCAATAACTTCGCGAGAAATTAAATCAACATATGAAAGTTTTCCAAGATTAACACCAACGGGCTCAACCCGTTCAATCTTAGTAATATCTTCATCTCCATAACTAAATGAAGAAAAAATGGCCGTTGGCAGAGAAACAATACTGCCTTTGATATTAAATAAACCACACATCTCTTGCATGGTACCTTCTAGAGTATGCGCAGGTGCGCCTACAGTATGAAGGGCCTTACCGAATTTTAAAATAAATTTTACCCGTCTTATAAAATCCGGTCTTTCCATTAATGCGTGGCCTTCAAGTCATTGATGAGTTGAAACAAGGTCATTTGTGTCAGATCATTATAGGTTTTTAAAAGAGGATTCACTAATTTTTTTTCTGCTGTTTCAAAAGACATTTCTTCAGGAGGAACCGAAATACTAATAGGAATCTTCAAATCTGCCTCATAATAACGATAACAGGCCGTGATATTGGGTTTTTCATTTTTGCCTAGGCTTTTTAAACGTTCGTGATACTGAGTCAGAGGAATCAAAACAGAACTTTTAAGCTTCATTCTCATTTCTTCAGGAATAAATTCACCCGTATGTTTATCGATTCGTTCAGCAGTCCACTGGATATTACTCATCACCACAATGACAGCATCAAGTTCCATTTCTTTAGAAATATCATTAATCAAATGTTTTGCATGTTCAGACCATTTGGGGCCTTCCATAATTTCGGCGGCCGGAACTAAAAGCATAGAAAGATCTCTCATCCCACGAGGATTAAGGATCGTTGAAAGAGTCGTTTTTTGGCCTTTCTCAAGAAAAAAAACATCATCAGGTGCCAGGGCCACTCGTTGAACTTTTATTTCATCTTCGACCTCAAGGCCGGCCCGCTGAAAGACAGAACTTTTTTTAACAATGATAGTAGGAACATACTGAATCTCATCTCCAAAAAAACTAAAACTTTTTTCCCAGATGCTTAAAAATTTTTCGGTTAAAAGTTGTTTCCCTTGAGCAGAGAGAAAAATCTTATCTTCATTGGCAAGTCCACTGTATGTGGGTTGAATTATTGATTCAAAAACAACAATGGCGACTTTTTTTATGTCACGTTTATCCCTAGAAAAAAGATCATCCACTTTAGCATCTGGAGTATCTCTTTTCATCGTGCGGATGATTTGAGGTGAAAGCTCCTTTAAATCGTCAAGATTGTATTCTTTTTCTGGTTGGTAGACGTAGCGATCTTCTCCCCCAGATTCTTTAGTGTGAGTTGAGCATGCGGACAAAAAAAGTAATGCGATGAAAAATCGTAACATAAAATAGTGTTCCAGATGATTGATTGAATAAGGGACCATTGTAACCATTCACCAGTGGAAATTTCTACTTCAAATGAAGGGGACAAGATGATTTTCCGAATAAAAGCTTGATATTTTCCAGGAACCTCATCTTCTAGTGCCACCTTTTTGACATTTCTCCATAAAATGGTGCGCGGTGAGAAGATAAACTTTAAGGAATGAGTCATAACGGTATTAAGATCGTGCTAGGACGACTAAAGGAGCTCTTCAGAAAGTACCTAAGACGGATGAAAGAAAAAACTCATAATTATTTTTTTCTATGCCATTAATAAGATAACTGCCTCTTACACCCCATGAAAATGGAAGAATGATCCGTAAAAAATGCGTTTCAAATAAGACTTCCCAACCTGCCGAAGCTGCTTTGTAATCAAATCCTCTAAAACGTCCATGAAGTTCGTCATAAAAAAGATTCATCGTCACTCGTTTTAAATATAGATACCGAGACCAGTTCCAGTCCGGATTAAAAAGGGGAAGAGTGTAATTGGCCGAGTACTTGGTAAACTCTTCTAAAAAAACTTGCGATGTGCCTCGAGGATAATAAATAAAACTTGAATATTGATAAGCATCGTCTCGTTGTTTTTCAAAAGCAAATTGATGATTAAACGAATGGTGATGCCAGAATCCTGGAATATAGGCCCGTGTATCGATGGACTGAATGAGACCTTTTTGATCTACTCCAGTGATGTCATGTCCCTCTTCGACATTTGCATCCACTTTAATCCCCCATGGAGGTAAGAGATCTCGTTGGGCCTGTCTTTGAACCATCGTAAAATTCAATTCAACACCGGGTGAAAACAAGGCCCCGTTCCTCACCTCTGTAGGATCTTTCGAAATTTTATTTGTCACAACGATAAGTTTTGAAAAAACCCGCGTACTAAAACTTTGTAAAAATCTTCCTGCCACCCGTTTCCATGGAACCTGCACACCTAACTGGGCCACACCTTCTTCCCATTTATGTGTTCTTTTTTTACCATTTTTGATGATATTTTGTGCTCTGGTTCCATAATGAGTTCCAAGATCAAATACGGGATAATAATGAGACCAACTCATCTCCACTAGTCCTGTGGTCGTTTGCTCATTTAAGTTATAACTGCCTCCGACACTAAGTGAAAATTTATTCAGGATATCTCTAGAAAAACCAAGCAATGAAACAGTTGGCGATAATGGCGGGGCCATTAAGATCCAACTGTGAAGATTCACAGCATTTTTAACTTGTGAATAAGGAGAAGTTTTATATTTTTGAATTTCAGTTAAATCAAATTCAAACTCATCTTTTTTTTCTTCTTGAGAAAACTTTTGATAAAACGGTACAAAACTATCTTGCGATTTCTCTTCCTGATTCCAAATGGGTATCTTACGAACAATATTCATGCCTTTATCTGAATAGTCGTTATACACCAGTTCTTGGCCATCAAGATAAGGGGCATAAGCACCAAATGTTGAAGAAGTCAGTTGTTTAAGAGCTCCATCTTGTAAAAGAAAAATATTGTCTATCCCCGACTGAGGACTTTCCAAAAAAATATTAGCGTTTTGAACAGTTACATAACCAAGATTGGTAGGAGTCGGGACAAGGAGAACTTTAGATTTCAAATCGGTAAAAGAATACTCAACCACACTTTTAAGATCCCGTTCATCCTTAAGCACTAAGATCATCGAATCGTCATCTTTCCAATCAAGGGATGTGATAACGAGTTTTTTGGGAAATCTATAATATTTGCTCTTACCTTTAAGGTCACTTACAACAATCCATTGCTCTTGTTTCTCATTCCACTCAACAAACAAAACTTTTGATCCGCTCTGATTCAAGGTCGCTAAGCGCGCTTTTGTATCAGCTTTTTCAAAAATCACCTCACGTTTTTTAAGGTCATAAACTTTTATTTTTGTATAGTCTCGATAACCCCATCGAGGATCTAACTGCAACTCAACATAGGCCAGCCGATCTTGCCGAAGTTTATAGGGGTACTCACTGCCCATAGGTCCGGGATAAAAAAGAGTTTCCTCATGGTCACCATCAATAAGTACAAAATGATTGATATACGAAAGACCATTTTTAAGGGCCACCATCTTTTTATCTGAAGTGACTTGAGGAAAATCATAATTGGTCCAACCAAAACGAGGTACCAGATTCTGAACACGATAGGGAGTAGGACTTAAAAGTGAAAGTTTTTCCTTCCAGGATTTGATCATGTCTCTCATGACATGAGCATAAAACTTTTCAAACCGCTGCCCTGTTAAGTGATCAACCGAATTATAAAATGTAAGTGGATTATAGGAAGACTCGGCCGACTCGTTGGCAAGTTTTGATAAAAAGAGATCTCCATAAATGTTTCTTAAATATGTTGTATAAAAATATCCAAACACGTAATGATTAGGGATATAATCTTCATAAGATCCCATATGGGATTTATCGTAATTGAATTTTTCTCCAGATAAAAGCAAGGCCTTGAGATTTCGTTCAAATAAGGGCAAACGCCCTCTTCCCCCGGTGGTAAGAGCAGTCTCAATACCGACGGCATCCCCTTCTAAAAACCACGGCGGCAGTGTCAGGCCAAGACCCAATGCCTGACCGATTTCGCCTAAAACAATTTCTAAAAACTTATTAAATCCTCGGCGGGTTTTTTGAAACTGTACCACATGTCGAAATTCATGTACGGCAAGAGATTTTAGCCATTCTGTATTACTAAAAATTGGATCATAACCCGGAGTTAAATACCACTCACTTCTTCTTGGAGCAAGAGTGACAAAGCCGTTGGATTGCATAGATTGATTTTGTAAAACCAAAGAAATCTTTGCCGGTTGCACCTCTAGAGATCGAGAGACATAGGGATAAGCTTTCTCCAATAGATGGGCCACCTTCTGGGCCTCTGCTTGAACTTCTTGTGGGAAAATAATTTCAAAATGTTCTGAATCAATTTTCTTCCACTCAAGGGAATTTGGATTTTGCTCAAAATCAATAGGGTTAACAATATTGGCCCAAACAGAAGAACTGAACATGAGGGCCAAAAGATACTTAAACATGTTTATCCTTAATTTTATTTATGTAATGATGTTAACTCTTCCCAAAGGACTTTTGCCACTAATCCGAGAGGATTTTTCTTCAAGCGGATCAAATTAATTTCTAGTTCTCGAGGATGAATGTCCTCAAAATCTAAAACCACAAGGCCGCCTTCTTTGAGTTCACGATGGATATCATGATCCGGTAAATGCCCCCACCCTAGTCCTGCCAAAATAATTTCACGTTTAAATGTGGAATCATTTAGCCGCCATTTTTTTCCACTTTCTAAAAGTCCAAAACTTGATTGACCTTTATTTTTATCACCAACCACGATCTGCTCAATATCTAAAAGTTGGGATTGATGTGTGACATTTTTACTTTCATAAAGGTCCCGACTCATGACAGGAATCATTTTGACATAGGTAATTGGAATGATTTCTAGTACTTGTTTTTCAGTTAAAAAATGAGTAATGCCAATCTGCGCTTCTTTATTTAAAACTCTTCTTTCCGCTTCTGATAAAATATCAAGACCCAGATTTAATTTAGTATGAGGGTAACGCTCCCCAAACTGCTTAAAAAGTTTCAGGATCTTGGGCAATGGTGAAATCCCATCCACAGCAATACTCACCTCTGTTTCCTCACCTTTTTTAAAACTTGCCGAGAGTCCTTCAAGATCTTGCATGCCATGAAGGAGCCTAAACGAGCGTTCATAAAAGGCTTTACCGTACTCTGTCAGGGTGGGCCTATACCCACCTCTATCAAAAAGCTGCACGTTTAGTTCTTCTTCAAGTTTTTTAATGGCCAAACTTATGGCCGGCTGTGTCTTACCCATCTCAACAGAGGCGGCCCTGAAGCTGCCCATTGTCACAATCTTATGAAAAACAAGGACTTGGTCGAATGTCATCTTTATAACTTTTTTTTATATTGTTTATCAAAAAAACTGTCTTTTTTTTTATCAGAAACTCATTCAATATGGAATGCAATTAACATTCATCCCAAACTTATAAGGAGATTACCGATGAAAACTTTATTGGCCCTGGTTCTAACTCTAGGCACTCTTGGAGCATTTGCTCAAAACAAACCACTTCCCTCAGTTGCGACAACGTACACAGTTGATACAACTGCATCAAGCGTTGCTTGGATTGGAAAAAAAGTGACTGGCCAACATAACGGTCATCTTAAAATAAAAAGTGGTAATCTTGTTTTTGCTGGAGACGTTTTAACCGGCGGAGAAATTTTAGTTGATATGAATTCACTTACAGTTGAAGATATCACTGACACTGAGGCTTCTGTAAAGTTCGTTGGCCATGTTAAGTCCGATGACTTCTTTGCTACTGAAAAATTCCCTGAAGCAAAAATCCTCATCAAAAGCTCAAAAAAAACAACAAAAGGTCTAGAAGTTAAGGGCGACCTTACCATTAAAGGAATTACACTACCTGTTAACTTTCTTGCTCAAGTGAAAAATGCTGGCAATAAAGCTGAGGGGAAAGCAACTCTTATTATAGACCGTACAAAATATGACCTTAAATATGGTTCAGGAAAGTTCTTCGAAGGTCTTGGAGACAAGATGATCCACGACGAATTTACTCTCTCTGTTAATATCATCGCGACAAAATAATTTATTCAGGGGGCTTCGCAAGGGGCCCCTTTCCCATTACAATTTAGCCATGCTTCACCTTTTGATTTTCTATGTGTTATTAAAGCTCCCCGCTGCTTTTGGGGCAACCATTGCTATTATCGATACTGGCTTTGATTTAGATCATACATTCCTTAAACCAAAAATTTCTAAATTTGAAACAGATGAAGAACGTCAAAACCCAGAAATGGTTAAAGAGTTTCATGGTTGGAATTTTCACGACAATACTCATTTAAAAACACCTGTCATTGCTGACAATTCAGTCTTGCAAGAAATCCTCCTCTATCGCTCACTGCGTGCTAAAGGCCATCGAGAAGGACTTTCCTTAGATGAGTTTGAATGGTTTAAAAAAAGAAGCTCTGATAGAGACTTCATGAAAGACGTTAAAAACTTTAAAAAACATTCTCATGGAACTTTTGTAGCAGGTATCGCCTTACGTGAGGGTGAGAACATTAATATCTTTCCTATCCGTGGGCTAAATATTCCTTCCCCAGTGGTGGCCATTGAGGACTCTAGTTTAGAAAACGCCGCTGCACTCAAGGCCCAAACTCCAGAAGAAAAGTTTAAAGAAGAAATTCAAAATTCCATCGACCGTGTTTCAAAAAAGTTTTCTAAAATCTGTCATTATATTTCCCTCAATAAGATTCAAGTTGTAAATGGCTCTTACGGCATCACCTTTAAAAACATTATGACTAAATTTCGTGAAAAATATAAAGATTTGACGGGGATTGAGATCGAAGAAACAAAACTTAAAATCATTGTGGATCAATATTTTGAAGAACTCTATCGTAGAGGAAAAAAAACCATTCAGAGATATCCAAAAACTCTATTTGTCTTCTCTGCCGGTAATTCGGCATTAAATAATGATCTTTATCAACACTATCCATCTCGAATAAAACTTCCCAACACCATCACCGTAGCGGCCATGAATGGCGATTTTTTGGCCAGCTTTTCAAATTATGGTCTAAAACATGTAGATGTAGGCGCCCCTGGTGTGGCCATACTTTCTTTAGTTCCAAAAATATATTCCCAACACGGTGGCGAAATGTATTCACCTGCCAGTGGAACTTCAATGGCCGCACCCTATATCTCAAATCTTGCCGCGCAAATCATGAATGCCAATCCTCGCCTCACACCAAAAGATGTTAAAGAAATCATCATGACGACAGGGAATGAAAAAAATTATCTTAAGGCCTATATTGTTTCTGGTTCCGTTGTGGACAATAGAAAGGCCATCAGGGCCGCCCTTCTTTCAAAAGAAATGAAAATTACCGAGGCCATCAATCTAGCTAAGCTTGACCTGATTCCCGTAGAAGACTCAATAAGCATGGGACAATCTCCGGCAATATCCGCCGAATCCTTTAAACAGAAAGTCATGGAGGCCATTCCTCAAGTCATCTCACCAATCGATATAGATGATGAGCCAAACTTGGAGGATGATCTTACCAAACCAGAGTTTTTATTACCGAAGAATCTAGAGATAAAGCAACAGGACAATTCAGTGCCGCCACCTTCAACTCCTCCAAGTGGGCCAGTGAAATCTTCTGATCCAATCCCTTCCAGTCAAAATGAAGCACAATCTCCGATACTTTTCGAGGAGACGTCTGCATCTTCTTCTGCACTCGAACCGACACCCCTTGAATCTCAATCCCCAGAGACTTTGCCTTCATCGCCGCAATAGTCAACATACAACTCGCTAAAGAGGTACACATAAGGTCTGTGGGAGAAAACGTTTCTCCTTGACCCTGATTATCTTTAGGCGCATCCGTTATGATTTGATTTTCTGAATCTAAATGTAGGGCCTCTGTTCTAAATCCGCCCACATACTGGACAGTCATTTGATGCATGGAAAGTTCCTTAAAGAAGGCCCCCACAATGGGGGGCCGAGAAAAAAGTTAATTTAAAATACTAATTTTTTTTGCCTGAGCTTTTTCTTCTTTTGGAATATGAATATCCAAAACACCATGCTCAAAACGCGCCTCAATATGATCTGCATTCACATTCGGCGGCAGGGTAAAGACTCTTGAGAACTTCCCATAACGTCGCTCATTTCTAAGCACATTATTTTTTTCTGTTCTCGTCTCAAGCTTACGTTCTCCTGTGACATATAGATGATTATCTTTAACTTCTATCTCAATATCCTCTTTTTTAAGTCCAGGGACGTCAAGACTTACGCCATAAGATTTTTCAGAATCTAATATTTCACATTGAGGAGCAAAAAATTCCGATTTAGGGCCAGTAAAAACATCAAATATCTTTTCAAATTCCTTATCCCAATGAGAACTCCAAACCGGTTGTCTACTCGTTTTTAGTTCTAAGTTGTACATAATTCCTCCTAAGTTATTTCTAGGGATCATCACATCTCCCTTTCTTAATTCAAAGATGGGTTTGACCTTGAAATCGTCAAGGGCTAGGACTAAAATAAGTCATATCTTAAGGAGATTTTATGACTAAAAAAGTGGCAAAAAAGAGGCCTGTAAAAAAGGTTGCGTCTAAAAATAAAACGGTCAAGCTTGATCAAAAAAAACAGATCATGCAATCCATCATTGAACTGATTCGCATAACTTCAACAATCGTTCCAGATGATGTCGTGAAAACTCTTCTTGCGGCAAAAAAAAATGAAATCAAAGACACGACTGCTTCTTATGCTATGAACATCATACAAGATAATATGGATCTCGCAAAAATTAAGTCTCAGCCACTTTGCCAAGATACAGGTACTGTGATTTTTTTCGTTTATCATCCTCCGGGATTTTATCAAAATAATTTCAAAGAACTCATCAAAAAATCTGTTACTGCTGCAACTGTTAAAGGCCATTTACGACAAAATTCGGTGAACTCGTTGACTGGTGAAAACGCTGGAACAAATTTAGGTCAAGGACATCCCTCCATCCATTTTTATGAACACAATAAAAAAGAAGTTGAAATTAAACTCGTTCTTAAAGGTGGAGGCTGTGAAAATGTTTCCGCTCAGTACTCACTTCCTGACACAACTCTTGGAGCAGGACGAGATTTAGAGGGTGTGAGAAAAGTTGTGATCGATGCCGTTTATAAGGCCCAAGGTAAAGGCTGTGGGCCAGGGGCCTTAGGCGTGTGTGTGGGTGGCGATAGAGCGGACTCCGCCTATTTTGCTAAAAAACAATTACTGCGCAAGCTTGATGACAAAAATGATATTCCTGAACTTGCAAAACTTGAAACTGAGATCGTTGAGGCCTGTAACAAGTTAGGCATTGGACCCATGGGCTTTGGAGGTAAGACAACCCTCTTATCATGTAAGATGACTCATGCTAACCGAGTTCCGGCCTCATTTTTTGTTTCCATTTCATACATGTGTTGGGCCTTTCGACGCCAAGGTATCGTTTTGGACAGTAAGAAAAACACCATTAAAAAATGGTTATACTAGGAGAAAAAATGAAACGATTAACATATCCTTTTTCTAAAGAAGCTGTCCGCGAACTTAAAGTAGGAGATATGGTTCTCATCACGGGTAAACTTTTTACAGGAAGAGATGCCGTTCATAAGTACATTCATGATGGAAACAAACCACCGGTTGATTTAAAAAATCAGATCATTTATCACTGTGGTCCAGTAACCATGAAGGATAAAAAAACGGGTAAATGGACAGTCACGGCCGCAGGCCCCACAACCTCTATCCGAGAGGAGCCTTATCAGTGGGAAATCATCCGCGATTATGGACTTGTTGGCGTCATTGGCAAGGGCGGCATGGGACAAAAAACACTGGATGCTTGTAAGGATCATGGATGCGTCTATTTACATGCCATAGGTGGTGCGGCCCAAGTCTTAGCAGAAAAAATTAAGTCCGTAGATGGATTATATCTCGAAGAATTTGGCCTTCCTGAGGCAATCTGGGAGCTTTCTGTTGAAGATTTTCCAGTCGTTGTTACCATGGACTCCCACGGTAACTCGCTCCATAAGGACGTAGAGAACAGTTCAAAAGAAATGCTTAAAACAATCCTATAATTTTAGTAAATGCCATGTCTGGGTTCCATACTTAGGAACCCAGTTGGTTTTGTATAATGACCTGTAGAACTACCAGCGATAAACGGAACTGGCCCATGTGAATCCAGAACCAAAAGCTGCAGAGGCAACCAGCATGCCTTTTTTAAGTTTTCCAGCTCTAACAGCTTCACTCATTCCTATAGGAAGTGTGGCCGCAGTTGTGTTACCGAATTTTTGAATCGTGTTGAAGATTTTTTCTTCAGGAATATTAAGTTCTTTTGCAAGCATCTGATTAATACGAAGATTGGCCTGATGAAAAAGGAAAAGATCGATGTCTTCAATTTTTACTTTGTTAGTATCAAGGGCCAACATCAAAGCTTCACTCATGCGGCGAATGGCGTGCATAAAAACTTTTTTGCCATTCATCGAAGGATACTGTTTACCATCCTCAAGCATTTGATGATTGATTCTTTCTGCTCCAATGCCCATTCCTGGTCCCTCTAACCAAAGCTCTTTAGCAAACTGGCCATCAGAAAAAAGATGGGTCGACATGATATGCGAATCTTTTTTGGGATCTTTAACAAGAGTTCTGCGAATAACAACAGCTCCGGCACCGTCACCAAAAAGCACACTTACATCTCTACCACGTGTGGTTTTATCCAAACCTTTTGAGTGAACTTCCGCTCCCACTAAAAGAATCGTTTTATACTGGCCAACTTTAATGAAAGCATCGGCAATACTCATTCCGTATAAAAAACCTGAACACTGCTGACGAACATCAATGGAAGGTATGTCAGTGAGACCAAGTTTGGGTTGAAGAAAACATGCGGCCCCTGGAAAATCATGATCCGGTGAAAGTGTCGCAAATAAAATACAGTCGATTTCTTTTTTATCAATGCCAGCATTTTTAATCGCCATTTCTGCTGCCTTCAAGGCAAGATCAGTGGTCGAAACATCTGGTTTTACCCAATGACGTTCTTCAATGCCTGTGCGCTGAACGATCCATTCATTGGTGGTATCCATAAATGTGGAAAGATCATCGTTGGTAAAGATATCTTCGGGAACAAACATCCCAGAGCCTATGATTTCAGAATTATACATGCCAGATCCTTTTTTTTATTCTGTAAATGCTTCGTTCCACTCGAGGTTATGATAAACTTTTTGAACATCATCATCACCTTCCAGGACATCGAGAAGTCTTTGAATCTTATCGTAACTCTCTTTAGTCACTTCTTTGGTATTTAAAGGGAGGCGCTCAAGGCCTGAGTCTTCAACTTTAATTTTTAAAACTTCTAATTTTTTATAGATATCGCCGTAGGCCTCAACTGGCCCCTTCACAGTGATAAATCCGTCTTCACTCTCCACATCATCGATATTATAATCAATGAGCTCCATCATAAGATCGTCGGTGGACATCTTATTCATGCTCTCTTCTTTAATGGTGAAAATTGATTTACGCTCAAACACAAATTGAAGACACCCTTGAGTACCTAAACTTCCACCATATTTGTTAAAATAAGATCGAATGTTTCCAACTGTTCGAGTTGGATTGTCTGTTGCTGTCTCCATGAAAATGGCCACTCCATCAAGGCCATAACCTTCATAGTTAATTTCTTCAATGGCAGCTCCGTCTTGGCCTAAACCTTTTTTAATCGCTTTATCGACGTTGTCTTTTGGAACGTTACACTCACGGGCCTTGATCAAAGCAATCTTAAGTGCAAAGTTCGCATCCACTTCTGCATGGCCCGCATTTTTAACGGCCATAAGAATTTCACGAAGAATTTTTGTATAACTTTGTGAACGCTGCTTATCTTGGGCAGCTTTTTTCATTTTAATGTTATTCCATTTCCTTCCCACTCAAGTTCTCCTATCAAGTCATCAATATTTGTGCCCTCAAACATAACAAGGAAGTTACAAGACGGCCTCCAAAAACTCATATTTTAACGCGGCTAGAGTGTCAAAAAACATCTTTCTGTATGACATATCAGACACGACAGCTCAACAACTGGATAAGGGATTTAAAATATCCAGATTTTCAACAAGACCTATTGTTAGATTAGCGTTCAGAGACGATGATATCTCGTGCGCAAAATCTTTGACTTAAACTGGCCAGTAGGCCTGGATTCATCCGGGATGAGAAAATAGATCGTTATTTTTTTCTTATGGTTTCTTTAACACAACAAACAACGGCACGACTTAACTACGAAAGGAGTTATGGATGAAGTCTCTGATCGTTCTCTTCATGTCCCTTGCAAGTCTGCATGTTTTCGCTCTTACCACCAATGAGATGGCCCCTGTTTTTAAACTCCAAGGTGTTGGTACAAACAACCGCGACGTTTCTCTATCAAATCTTAAAGGCAAAATCATCGTCCTTGAATGGCTTAATCATGGCTGCCCGTTTGTAAAAAAACACTACGAGTCAGGCAACATGCAGTCCCTTCAAAAAAAATACACCAAAAAAAATGTGGTATGGCTCTCCATTATTTCTTCAGCTGAAGGCAAACAAGGCCATGTCAATACGGCCGGTGCTATCAAAAATAAAAATGCTCATAAATCTTTTGCCACTGATATTCTTTTGGATCCAAAAGGAAGAGTGGGAAAACTTTATATGGCCAAAACCACACCCCATATGTTCATTATTGATAAAGAAGGCAAACTTGTTTATCAAGGTGCGATCGACGACACAGCAGATACAAACACAGAGTCGATCAAAGGATCAAAAAACTATGTTGCCCAAGCTTTGGATGAAATGCTTGCGGGAAAAGCAGTGTCTACCGCAACCACAAAGTCTTACGGTTGCAGTGTAAAATACTAAGAGATTCTTCGGTTCTGACCTAAACTGTCAGAACCGGAATTATATTGATCTCAAGAGATTTTTAGCTAAAATAAAATAATTGAGCTCACCCGTGATAAGCGTTACAAATGAGATTCCCTTAGGACAACTTTCAAGGAGGAAAGATGATCTTCAAGTTTACATTATTGGCCATGGCCCTGAGTTTATATTATGTGGCCCAGATTATTCAGTAGCTTTCTCAAAAAGAAACACAAAAATGTCTTTGCTCACTACTTTCACTGGAATGAGTTCTTCTTTGTAACCTTCTTGGTTCATCGCATGAATAAAAGTCTGTAAGTACGCACGTCCAGGATCTGAAAGCAGGATTTTCCCTTGGGGTTTTAGAAAACGAATAAGACCCAAGGCAACCTCCCTAGGATGTTTACTTTCGTAAAGAACATCAGACCCCATAACTATGTCATATTGGCCTACGTCAGTTTTATCCTGACGCCAGTTTAAGCGCTGATAATGACAATCAACAACTGAATGCCGACAATTTCTTAAAAAATACTCTTGTACTTGAGGATGAAAATCAGTGGCCAGAACTTCTGCTCCTAAATGTGAGGCCACAATCGAAGGCAAACCAAGGCCGCAGCCAAGTTCAAGAATTTTTCGTTTTTTTATAAGTTGAGCATGATCGGCCAGGTAGATGGCCAGACCCTCGGCCGCAGGCCAGAGGATACCAAAATAAGGACAGAGATCTTCAGCAAAGGGATCACTCTTCTGACCATCAGACATTGAGTCACATAAAAGATCAATCGCCTCATCTAAATCTCGAATGGTTTCAAGAACAAAAAGTTTACCCGCCAATGTGCGCTGGCAAATGATTGTGGGATATTGAACTTTCATAAAAAAGATTCAATCATCTTGTCACAAGGAATGACCAGTCTTTTTCTTCATCATCAACGACTGAACAATATCCTGCTTCTGGAAAGCCCTCTGACCCGCAGGTCAAAAATGAAGGAAAAGTTGAAAGCTGTTTTGACTTAAGTTCAACACTCAGTACGTCCATATTAGTGGGTTTGTACGAAATCATTTTCTGTCTTGAAAGTGTGACACCTGTTTTATTATCAATACAGGCCTTTTCAGAAAATTCCAACGATTTTGTCACATCTACCTCTACGCCACATAACACACCTTCGTAATGATCATCTGCCAAAATAATTCTGAATTTATTTACACTGATTCTTTTAATTTCTTTCAGACCTCGAGTTGCTCGAAGGGAAGTCTCAAATGAATCCATGGTCACTCTGTCATGGGCCTCAAGAAAGGCCTCTTTATCCTCCTCACCCTTTCTTAAAACAAAATAACCATTTTTATTTTGTTTTAGATAAATCACTTCTTCTTTTCGTGTAACTTCCAGAACTTCTTTTTCGCCATAGAGAGTGACTATTTTATGTCCTATAGGAAGTTCAAAAACTTGAGGATGGGATTTCACGGCCAGAATAAATTCTTCTATGCCTTTAACCTCAAGTTTAGAAGAGGCCGGGATTCTATATAGCGATGGAGATGGAGATTTATTAAGAACTGCCATCCAACTGCTCACTCTTTTAAGCGGTGTAGAGTATTTGGGGGCCTGAGGAATTTTATGGGCGCAAGAACTAAGTATCCCCAACAAAATGGTAACAGACATGGTTTTATAGATCATAGAAGTCCTCCTAAAAGATAAGAGCTCATCGGTGGGAGGGGGAAAAATCTTGACTAAATTAGTATAAGTAGCGTTAAACATTAAAAATCCTAGGCCCTTAGGAAAACGATCTCTAGTCGCAACAGGGCCTACACATCTAAATCTATCCTCCGTCCTCTTTAAGTTTTTCTTTCTTTGACGTTCTTATTTCGCCCTGGTCTTAATAATACCTGCTGAAAAGCGAAGCTTTTCAAGGGCCCACTTCGGCTTCATTTTCTTTTAAATTTCACTCTATTTCCAAAGTGGATAAAGGTAAGCTGCTAGAATGGGGATCGATTTAGATGCATGGGCCTTAACTGTTAGCCTAAGTATTTTTTCTCAAATGCAAACCACTCATCACCTAATTTATCAATTTCATTGGCCGGCAGATCCTTTAACAACGAAGTTATTTCAGTTGGATGCACACTACCCCCTTTCTTTTTTAGAAAACGAATCTTGACCATGCCCGTACTCATAAGTTCACCTTTTAAAATGAATCTTTGTTCGATAAAAAAATACTTTTCATCATAACCTCTAACTCTGGTCTCAATTGTAAATTTATCCCAAAGTTTTAGCGAACGGCGAAACTTGATCATTTCACCGGCGACGACTCCATACCAACCATTTTTTTGGCAAACATCAAAAGTACCATTTCTAAAAATCATATCAATTCGACCAAAATCCATGAATGAAAAATACATACCGTTATTTACATGCATAAGGAAATCCAGATCGATGGGAAAAACTCTCATCTGAACTTTAGTCACTTCTCGTAAAGCGGCCTTTGGTAAAAAATTTTTTTGAAGAAAAATTAACAAAAATCTTAAGAGCATGTGCATATTAGCGCTCCAGGATTCCAGCTACACCCATTCCCCCTGCAGTACAGATACTGATCAAGATTCGTCCTTTGCCTTTTTGTTTAAGGATTTTTGCAGCAGTAGAAATAATTCTTGCACCAGTGGCAGCAAAAGGGTGACCCAAGGCCAAACTTCCACCTTTCGCATTTATGTTTTTTGCATCAATCGATCCCATTGCTTTATCTCTGCCTAAAATATTTTTACAATAATCGCTCGACTCCCAGGCCTTAAGTGTACATAAAACTTGTCCTGCAAAAGCCTCATGGATTTCATAAAAATCAAAATCCTGTAGAGAGAGTTTATTTCTTTCTAAAAGACGGGAGACTGCAATCGTTGGGGCCATAAGGAGTCCAGCTCCATGAACAAAGTCCACTGCGGCGACCTCACAGTCTACGAAAAAGGCCAGTGGTTCTAAGTTATTTTTTTTGGCCCAATCTTCTGAGGACAAAAGAACAGCAGATGCTCCATCTGTTAATGGAGTCGAGTTACCTGCAGTCAGAGTGCCCGTGCCTTTTGTATCAAAGGCCGGACGAAGTTTTGCTAATTTTTCTAAGGTTGTTTCTTTTCTTGTGATGGTATCTTTTTTAATGTGCTGAAATTCAACAATCAGATCATCATGAAATCCCTCTTCATAGGCCCTGGCCGCATTCTGGTGAGACTTATAGGCCAATTCATCTTGAGCTTCTCGAGTGATTTTCCACTCTTTAACCATAAGCTCACAGTGATCCCCCATGGAAAGTCCTGTTCTGGGCTCTTTTACGGCAGGGATTTGAGGTTTAAGAAGTTTGGGATTAAATTGGGCCAGAACTCTAATCTTATCTCCCATTGATTGAGCATTCTGAAGCTTAATCAGCCAGTGAGTGAGTTTTCTCTGACCGATAAGGGGAATATCCGAATTTGTATCACTACCTCCGGCGATCCCACTCTCTATTTGTCCTGAAGCAATTTTTAATGCAATAAGATTAGCGGCCTCAAGTCCCGTTCCACAAGCACGCTGAATATTAAGTCCCGGTGTTTGATGAGAAAGTTCACTACCTAAAACCACCTCACGAGAAAGGTTCCAATCAAAAGGATGGTTCATCACGGTCCCTGCAATGACATCTCCCAAAAGTTTTCCTTCTAGATGAGTCTTTTTAACGAGATCGTTAAACGCTGTACTTAAAAGATCTTGATTAGACTGGCCTTGATAATTGGTCATAGACTTCACAAAAGGAGTCCTTGATCCATTAAGAATAGCAACTTTACGTGAAAAACTCATCATGACGTCCTTTTTGACAACCGACCGGTCGGTAGGGTATCATACATCATAAGGGGAATTTACAAACATGTCTACTACCTCCACAAAAAATCAATTGTTACACGAGGCCAGTCGTATGCTGCTCTCTAAAGGTCTCAATGGTTTTGGCCTGCAGGAGTTGGCGACCAAGTTAAACATTAAAAAATCCAGCCTCTTTCATCACTACCCTTCAAAACTGGCGATTGCTCTTGAACTTTATAGATATTATCAAAGCTCCTTTACTGAATGGGCCACCTTGCATGAACACTTAACACCTGAAAAACAGATTCTATCCTATGGCCAGAAACTGACCTCTTGGATCTGTGAAAAAGAAAGAGTTTGTCCCGTAGGTGCACTAAGCCTTGAATGGACTTTAGTGGATGCTAAACTAAAAAAAGAAATTAAAGGCCTTCATGATCTTCATCGTGAGTGGTTGACCCAACTTTTTAAAAAAATTCATAAAAAAAGTGGTCTACGCCTCTCCGTCAATGAGGCAGTCCTTACCACCATGGGTCTTATTCAAGGCAGTATTCAATTGGCCCGTATTCATGGTGATACTGAACTCGTAAATAAAAATCTTAAATCTCATTTAAAATGCATTAAGGAAAAACCATGAGCCTTGCCCTTCAGCTTCGCCAGAAATTTTTAGAAAAGGCCATTCGCTTTTATGCACCTTTTTTAGGTGCGGGAGTAAGAGTCAAAGAAATGAGTAAGGACTTTAGATTCTGTAAGATTGAGATGCCACTGACTTTTTATAATCGAAACTACATGGGTACTCAGTTTGGAGGATCTCTCTATGCAATGGTGGATCCTTGGTACATGCTGATGCTTATTAAAAATCTCGGGCCAAAATACATTGTGTGGGACAAGGCCGCGAACATCCGTTTTAAAAAACCAGGTCGTGGCACGGTTTGGGCAGAATTTAAAATTAATGATGAGATTATAAAAGAGATAAAAGACTTAGTAGAAGAAAAAACGAAAATAGACTATGTCTTTCATGTCGAAATAAAAGACAAAGAAGGAAACATCATAGCTGAAGTTGATAAAATTCTCTACATTCGCAAAAAGACATAACTGATTTGGAGCTAAACGGCCTTGGCCATGTGCTCAGCTTCCGGATAATAAATTGACCATCCCTTAGACTTTTTGGCATAAGTGATTTTTTCACCACTATCCAAAGTGCCAATGAAGCGCTTTCCATCGGAGCTTTCAGCTTGAATTGTGAAATATTTAATTTGATGAGACCAGTCATTAAAACGAACTTTCAGTTCTTTATTTCCGTCTTTGCTTTTCCAGATCTGCTCCAAACTCAAACAACTCATACACCCTCCTTGGGTACAAATAACACCTTCATTATGCCTTATATTAATATTATTACAAGATGAGTCGAGTGATGGGCCTGAAGATTTCCTCAAGAGCGGGACGCTTTAAGAAAAAGTTGGTTTCTAGTGAAGTTTTACTAATAGAAGCGGGCCCTCTTGAGGCCAAGCTGGCCCCTCTTATTGCCAACTATAAATCTGGCCAACTCAGTGCAAGTGAATTTACTGCGGCTTACCTCATCACCATACTCTCCTATCGGAATCCTGGTACATGGGCAGGGGCCAAAAGAGCGAAGTTAAATACTCCACATCATATGCCCACCTTATTAAAAGATTTGCCCCTCAAATTTGAACCTAATATTCAAAGACGTCTTGAAGGCATAACAAATCTTGGTGATCTTTTCGCACAGTTCGCTTTTAAATCCACTCCAGAGGCCGTAAACCGGGCCATTTTGGCCTGGTCTCATGGTGACTATAGGTTAGAACTCATGTTCCGTATTCCGACACCTCAGGAAGTATTAGACCAACAAAAACAAGGCCGCCGATGTGTCACTGCGATCGTACAGGCAACACAGCTAAAAAAATATATTCTGGGTCAAAGAGATGCATTAAGTTTTACCATGCACGATCTCATTCACGCTGATCATTTTTATCATCATAATGACTCTTTTCAGAGTCAATTAGGGCTTTATGCATTGTTAGATTTTTGCATGAAGCAAAATCATTTTGAAGAACATCTTAAGCTCAACAAATTTCAAGATGAGTTTGAATACCTTATTGCGGACATGAATGCTTACGCCGTTCATCTTCTAAAGTGCCTTAAGTCGGCGTTGATTTTTTATCATCCTGAAGGCGAGAATTTTTTTGCCAATTGGGTTTTGAAAATTACAACTGATCAAAATGAACAAGATGCCCTCTTAGAACTTAATACGCAAACTTACGATGAAAAAAAACAAGACGCCTATCTACTAAAACTTTTAGAACGTTATAAACTCACTCGGCCAGATATATCGCCGAATTTTTCTCATTCTCACTGACTTCCACCTTCGTAATCCAAGCTCGGTCACCATAAAGTTTTTTTAAAATTTTTGATGCTTCCAGATAAACATACTCTGCAGTACCTTCCATTCCAGGATTGGGCAGAACTCTCAATTGTAAGACTCCATCCTGATCAAGTTTCTTAAACGTTTCAAGACTTGGATCATCCTGGGCCACTAAAAAAGTATGGTCAAATTGATGTTCTAGCCATTTTTTGACTTCTTTGAGCCCACCAAAATCCACAACCCAACCCTCAGGCGTTAACATTTTAGCGGCAAACTCAAAATAAAACTCACGAGAGTATCCATGTACAAAACGACAATGAGATCCCGCTCGCCATTGTCTATGGGTACAAGGATAACCAGTAAAACGTTTTGTAGATTTAAATTTTTTAGGATCCATGGGCATGCCTTTAGTTAAGATACCCTATCATGGCCATTTTTTAATTGGATTGCAAGCTTCGCCAGGCATCGGTTTTCTGGCGTTTGTTTTTGAGCACTCGCAGATAATTCTGCGCGGCCAGATCTGCCCCCAAATGCATAAAAAAACGTCGTATAATAAAGGTTTCAGGCGCTTCAAGGATCTCTTCTTCCGATGCTTCAGAATATCCGTATCCTTGAACATGAGCACCTCTGATCAGTATGAATGATCTCTCCAGAAGAGTGCGCCCTTCTCCAAAGATGATTAAATGCTCGTTAGGAAAACCTGCACTTTTACAAAGTCTTTGTACTTTCTGATTTTGTTTAATGATCTCTTCTTTAGATTTTCCGCCATCTCGATAAATATAGGCCTCTTCACGAAGATGCATATTGAGGTGCTTAAGTTTTCGTTTGGCATCTAAAAATTCTATATAAAACCAAACGCCTTTGAGTCCCCGTTTAAAAGGTCTTAGCTTAAAAATCTGCTCTCCGGAATTTAAGTCTTGCAAAACAATGACCCAATTTACAGTCACAGGATAATATAAAAGACGTCTAAACTCTGCAATAAGTTCAGAGCCTGTGGCCTCACCTTCAATGGTTTGAGTTTTTTCTAAAAGCTCACGATTCTCGGCCTTCACTTGCAATAATTGGCGAGCGCTCTTTTCCATGTTGGCCACAGCTTCAAGTCTAATCGTTTTTCCATTGGCATTTTTAAAAGTTAAAAGCCCAGGTCTTTGAGAAAGTTTTGTAAACTGATTTTCGTGATGAGGAAGATAAAGGATTTTGTTATGTATTTTTAGTCGTAATTTAAAAAGCTCATGAAAAAGATCTAAAGTCGCACGGGCATCCCCAATGGCACGGTGTCGCTGTTTGATTTTTATTCCAAAAAAACGACAAAGAGCATCTAAGTTATAACTGGATAATCCAGGGATCTCATGTTGAGCAACCTTTAAAGTACAAAATGTTTTTAACTTTAAGTCTTGTCCCAATTCAAGGTATTTCTTTTTAAGAAGGCCCAAATCAAAGTCTACGTTATGGGCCACAAACACAGCATCTTCCAGGCGCATCCGTATAGCATCGGCCACTTCATAAAACTTTGGTGCAAGAGCTAAGTCTCGGGAACCAATAGAGGTGAGATTTTGAATGTATTCGGGAACTGAACGTAAAGGATTAACAAATGTTTCGTAAACATCTACCACTTTATCATTTTGATAGGTAATAAGAGCGATCTCAATAATCTCCTTATCATCATCTAGTCCAGTGGCCTCAATATCACATATGACGTAACGTCGAGCGTTCATCTTAATATTGTAGAACACTCAAAGGATGATGTTCCACTATTATCTAAAAAAGGGGCCATCTTATTGAAAAAACGGTTTCTTTGAGGAAAAAAAGGATCGTCCACAAACTATACACAGGTCAGTAATTTTTCCTTTAAGGCCCATGAAAGCTCCTATTTCCTTTAAACTGCCCATAAGGCCATAAAGGAATAATTTTATGAAATTTCACATTTTGTCCCTTATCTCTCTTCTCTCATGGGGTTCTGCCACATTTGCTGGTAACTCTCAGATTCCATTTTTAGATCTGGACCTCGTGGATAAATTCTCTGACCAAGAACAAGTCAAACTTTTTAAAAATATTAAACTTGGTAGATGCTATTTAGAAGAAAAAGAATTGATCATTGAGGATACTTCTTTTTTTACCCGCATGATCATTCAAAAAAAATATAAAAACGAACTTAAAAAAAACCAGATTAATTTCTCTGAAGAAAAGAAGTACAGTGATAAGGTCATTGCTGCGAGCTTAAGGGCTCTTCTTAAAGACCATGATTGTGGCACTTTTAGTGAACAACAGATTAAAGACAATAAGACAGAAAACCATGATCTTCTAGGGATTATGAATATTGGATTTAACTATTTCATCTCACAAAAGATGGAGGCGTTAGAATTGGCCCATATGCATTACCCCCTTAGACAGCTCATCAATGAACACAAACTCAGTGTTAAAGAACTTCGTAAGGCCGGATATAGTTTTTATGACATGACTGAAGCAGATATTACTTTAGAGGAAATTGTGGCCCAGGGTTACACCGCCCAAAACCTCCTTGATGAAAACTATCCTAAAGATAAAGTTCTTGAATTCTTTTCTCTTAAAGATTTAAAGGAAGCAGATTTTTCACCAAAAAAATTAAAAGATTTAGGATTTAATCTTCAACAGATTAAAGATGCTGGTTATACATTAAATGACTTTTTAAGCAGTCAGTTTGATCTCAAAAAAGAATTAGCTTCCCTTTATTCTCTAGATATCTTTAAACTGGAAGGTTTCTCGGCCAGGCAGTTAAGGGAAGAGATAAAGGCCAATGTTATAGATCTTAAACAGGCCGGATTTACTCTGCAAGAAATTATAGACGCAGGTTTTGATCTTAATCAAGAAATCAAAATGCATTTTAATCTCATTGATTTTAAGACTATTGGATTCACTGCAAAAATGATGAAAGATGACTTAAAATATTCTGCTTGGGAGCTGAGACTTTCGGGGTATTCAAAAAAAGAAATTTTAGATGCAGGTTATTCTCTGGAAGAATATCACAAGTAGTTATTTAATTCTTTTAACCACTGCTAAATAAAAAGGTCCCCAACCAGTATTGTCTGGCAGGATCTGCCAACCAAACTCTGTCGGATCTCCAAAAGGGAACTCTTTTCTAATGAGCTCAAAACGGTGAGGTCGTTTCTGGTGAAGTTTTCTTATGATGTCATCATTTTCTAACTGGGAAAGAGCACAAGTTGAATACACAACTGTTCCTCCGACCTTAACAATATCTAAAGCAGAGGCGAGCATCGCAAATTGAGTAACAGCAATGGCCTTTGTTCTTCCAGGGGCCCACATGGAAAGCTCTTTATTATCTTCCAGTACATGTCGTTCAGAAGAACAGGGTGCATCTAATAAGACTTTATCATAGGCACTTTTCTCATAAAGGCACCATTTTGTGGCATCATAACTAGTAATCTTATGATTTTTTTGTTCGGTTTTAGGAAGGTAGTCATTAAAAATATTGTGGATGCGAGCACGCCGTGCGGCCGAACGATCATTAGAAATAAGAAGCCCCAGATTTTTCATCTTCAAAGCACATAAAAAACTTTTTCCACCTGGAGCAGCACAAAGATCTACAATCCTTTCACCCGGATGAATATCTAAGGCCTCAACTGGTAAGATGCTGGCAGCATCTAATAAATAATAATTTGTATACCCTTCTTCGGTTTTTTCCGGTTGAGGAAAACTCTCCCGCACATCATGTTCAAAACTCACACCGCTCACATGCAAAGGGATTTTATCAAATTTAAATTTTGAAAAGGGATTAAGAACGGCCACGTGTTTTTTAGGTAAAAGAAGAGCTGCCTTCAAGCGAGGCCATCTCTCACCATACATTTCACCATAAAAGAGATCAAACCCATCAGGGCCCTTAAGATTTGTCATAACTTTATTCTAACATAGAGTTAATAAAATAAAGTTATGACAAGATTTATTAGTTTATGCACAAGGCACAGAGTTACGAGCTATGTCTGAGTAGAAAGCAGAATGACCGACTAAAACTCTATGTTTTCTAGGTTCTTCTTTTGCACGGTTTTAAGCTTGATCTCTGTACGTCTTGCCTTCCCTCTTGTCTTATTATTTTAATTAGACGAAAAATGAACTATGAAAAAACAAACAACAACTTTGGCCGGTGGATGCTTTTGGGGAATGGAAGATATTTTGCGAGCTCTTCCAGGAGTGCTTGATACCACTGTTGGATATACCGGTGGAGAATCTCAAAATCCCACTTACACTACCGTTAAAACAGGGACCACCAACCACGCTGAGTCGATTCAAATTGATTTTGATGCTGACACTGTTTCTTACAAAGAGATCTTAGGTCTATTTTTTAAAATGCATGACCCCACAACAGAAAATCGTCAAGGCAATGATGTGGGCACGCAGTACCGTTCAGTGATTTTTTATCACGACGATGAACAATTGAAGATGGCCCAAGAAATGATCAAGGCCATAAATGCTTCAAAAGTATGGCCACTCCCCATTGTGACACAACTAATCCCTTCTTCGAAATTTTATCCAGCTGAAGACTATCACCAAGATTATTTAAAAAAGAATCCCGCTGGCTACACTTGTCATTGGGTAAGAAACTAAACAACTATTTAATGGCAGGGATAAAAGCAACGATTCTATTTTCCCGCCAGTATTTAAGAAAAAAATCAAGAGTCTGTGGCTCAAGATGTTCAAACTCAAGACCTACGGACACTTGACTATTTTCAATATATTTAAACGAACGACAAATACCAACACCATTTAACTCACGGTCTTCAAAAATTAAACGAAATTTGATATGATCACCTAAAGCGTATTTTTTGCCTTCTGGTTGGAAGATAAATGAAATACCTCCGCGGCCTATGAGGAATCTTTTATTAAATACACCACCGGCCATGGTTGTAAAAAAATCCCATTCAAGATGCTGAGTCGTTATGACATTTTGAGAAAAACGAACTTGTGGAGAACGAGTGTATTTCACCACGGTCTGAATAAGATCATCCAGTTTGAAGGGCTTACTCATTAAGGCCTCGGCCCCTTTATCCAGAGCATCTTCTAACGTGATATCTGCAAAGCCTGTAATTAAAATAATAGGAGGATTAAGAACATTTTTATGTTTCATAGAGTTTAAAAGATCCACACCCGTACCTCCGGGCATACGGATATCGGAAACAACGAGATCAATATCATGTTCTGAAAGTAACTGTTGAGCGACTTTAACATTTTCGGCCTGAAAAACTCTAGATCCCATGAATTCTAATTCTGATGCTACGATATCTCGAAGATCAGCTTCATCATCCACAACAAGCAGGGTCTTTCCATTTAACATCAGTTCATCCATGCTTAACCTTACGCTATTTGACACAATAGATTTAGGAAAATATTTATCTTAAGGCAAAATTAAGACACTAAACGATTTAAGGACTTTATGAACATTTTATTTGTCATCCTCCTTTCATGTACACTTCTGGCCGCTTCAAAAAAAGACATCGAAGAAGCTAAAAAGACGATTCAATCCGTTATCGGACCCCTTCTCGTAAGGACCCCGAAGGAAAAGACTTCAGGCTTTCGTGTCGATAAATGCGAAAAACATAGGATTAATCTGGAAGATCTGCTCCTTATTCAAAAGTCAGTGACCATGACATATAAGTTTAGAGAAGGTTGTGACGTGGAAGGAACTGTGAATCCTAAAATTCTTACTCCTTTTCCTTTAAAAATGGCCTTAAAAAATGCAGGAAACTTTCAAGAAATTATAAGTCATAATAAAATAACGGCCAATCTTGAACTCAGACCAATTTTGCAACTAAATACGACCGCAGGAGAACTTAAGGGCAAAAAAGGCGTCGTCAATTTTGAAGTGGATTACCAAGTTCGCCTTAATCCACTCGAAGGCAAAGAAGGTCAAAAAAATCTTGGTGGAGAACTAAGGATCTCACAAATCTATGGTGAGAAAGTGAACATTAAAGAAAAAATCCTGATTAAATAAAAACCTAGAAATAGTATCTCGATCCCAACACAATATGGATCTCTAGTCCCTGGTGAGAGACAAAATCCCAGACTGGAGCGAGTTCCATAAAGACATCCGACTCTACCCCTTCAAGCTCATGCACCACCCCAATGGGCAAACGCACTCCTAACTCAATTTCTCCAGCAAACTCCATACGGCCACCTAAACCGTAATAGAGGTCTAGGTTATAATCGTCTCTAAAAATAAGAGCGTCCTTTGAGTGAAAAAGGAAGTCAGAATGAATACTAAAATTCGTATGACGTCCAAATGACCAGCCAGCACCTGCATCCACGGCCTGATTGTCTTTAAGCCAATATTTTCCATTTAGTCCCGTGGGATTCCCGAGCATTACACCCAGACCTCTTTTTTGAGAAAGGGCCAAACTTTGAAAAGAAAAGAAGATGAGCATAAAAACTAAAATGATTTTCAATGAAGGCTCCTTAGGAACAACATTTTATCTTCCTTCTCCAGTTATTGTCAAAAGTGTGGTTAAATAAGATATGCACTTACGATCGATCCTTCTTATATTTTCAATCACGATGATCGCTTTTTGCCTGTCACTTTTTTTTCAGTCTGAACAAACTGTGCAGTCTTTAAACGTGGATCATTTTCAGAACCTTCAATATAACGAAGAACGCTCTCATTCCCTAGAGGATTTGAATAAAAAGATTCATCCCTATAACCTAGAGTCGGTGATTCGTGAAATCTATGAAAAAAATCGTCTTGCCGGAGAAAAAACAAGGGTCATGGAAATAGGTCCAGGTAACGGCCGAGTACTCATGGAACTTAAAAAACTTTTCCCAGATGTTGAGTTTTACGGCATTAACAAAGAAAAAACTCGAACCTTTTATCGCCGTGAGAGTTTTATGATGACGGCCCTAAAGTTTGAGATTTTCACAAAGGCCCAGGTCGAGGCCATTGATCTGCCCTATCTTATCTTTCAGGACTTGGATTTTGCTGAAAAGATCCCTTATGTTGAAAACAAATTTGACGTCATCTTCTCTCAGGCAACAATTGGCCACATAAAACACAAGTTTGAACTCTTTGATGAGATCAACCGCATCTTAAAACCTGAGGGCGTAAGCTTTCATACAGATGTGTTAGGACTTAATATTTACGCAAAAAGTGTCGTGCTCACTCTAAGAAATGCTCTCGCTGAAATTCGTAAAAAAGGCATTGAGATCCACGCTCTGGATGCCGAAGATTCACTTAGATTCAAAAAAGGCACTATTAACCGTCTTTTCCCTCTCACCCCACACCAAGCTCTGCCAGAAAACATGGAAAATATATCCCAGGAATTAAGACGTCCTCAAATGGGTTACAATATTAACTACTAGTCCTCCCTTCCCCCCGAGATTCCTATGAATGGCATAAAAAGATACCCTCCTAAGAAAAATGATCTGCTCCTGGGCCATGACAGTGCCGATGAACTTCTTCTTCAGCATTTAAAAAAAATGGACCTAAAAGGAAAAAGAATTCTTATCATAAATGACCATTTTGGGGCGTTAAGCTGTGGGCATTTAGACGATGCTTGCACCACTTATACTGATTCATTTGTCAGTATGATGGGAATTAAGATGAACAGTGCAGGAAAAGTGAATGCTTTTCATGATCTGAAGCAACTTAACGGTTCTTATGATTATGTCCTCATTCGCATTCCAAAAAACATGTCTTTTTTTGAAGACATTCTTATGACTCTCACTGAGCATCTTCATGCAGGGTCAAAACTTATCTGTGGCTCCATGGTAAAACACTTGGCCCCTACAAGTTTTGATCTCATTGAAAAATACATTGGAAAAACGTGCACAAGTCTTGCTCAAAAGAAGGCACGATTAATTTTTGCGGATTTTGAAAAACAAAAATGCACATCTCCTTATCCTCAAGAGATAAAAATTGAATCTTTTGATACTCCCTTCATCAATCATTCTAATCTTTTTAGCCGAGATAAATTGGACATTGGTACACGATTTTTTTTGGAACATATTCCACAAGGCCCCTATAAAAAAATCTTAGATTTGGGCTGTGCCAACGGAGTCATTGGCATTAAGGCCAAGATGCTTAACCCAACTGCTGAGATCTTTTTCAGTGATGACTCGGCCATGGCCATCATGAGTGCTAAGGAAAACTACAAAAATAACTTTCAAGATGAGGCCCACTTCTTCTGGACGAATTGTTTTGAAGGACAGCCCCAAAATAACTTGGACCTAGTTCTTTGTAACCCACCCTTTCACCAAGGCCACACCATCGGAGATTATATCGCTCTTCAGATGTTTCAAGATGCCTACGATACCTTAAAAGAAGGTGGTACCCTTAGGGTGATTGGAAACTCTCACCTCGCCTATCAAATGAAACTTAAAAAGATATTTGGTAACTCTAAGATCGTTGCAACCAATACTAAGTTTATCATTTGTGACGCCATTAAATAAGCACCCTTAAATTTCATTTTACTTCTTTTAGGTAACAACTGTTTCACAGTAAAGTTCGGAAAGGTTCATTCTCTTATCTTTTTAAAGATTCTTCCATGGCCTTTGCTACCGCTTGATCCACAGAGTTCGTTGATTGAGTTAGCACTTTAATAACATTTATTCTTTCTTCAGCGCTCTTACTCTGTGCCAGTTTGAATTTAGCAAAAACTTCATCAACAGGAATTTCAATCCCTACGATTGATGATAGAAGCTTAAAGTTCCCTTTTATATTTAATGCCATGTCAAAATCTGGATCATATTTATTTCCAAGGATTTCTAATGCTTTTTTTAGGAAAATCTCATCATGGTGAATGTTAATTTTGCCCCTTACTTGAATTGATATGTAATTCCAGGTGGGAACATTATTATTAGTTCCATACCAGTTAGGCGAAATGTAACAATGAGGCCCATGAAAAATGATTAGTGCAGAGTTGTTTTCTAACTCCCCCCAAGCTGGATTTTTTTTGGCCATATGACCAATTAAAGAATCTTTTTCGAGTATTAACGGAAGATGAAAACTTTGTGGGACTCCATTCAAATTATAGGCAATAGTTGCAAATGGGTTCTTGAGAATGACTTGGTCAATTATTTTTCTATCTGTTTCAACTGCGTATTTAGGTGAATACATATACATTCCTTTCCATAATTAGTTCGACTCTGGCATTTGGCTTTATTTTTGTCAATAAATTCAGCACATTACATATATGCCCGAACTCCCCGACGTATAGTTGCTGTCTTGGGAAAATTCGTTAAAAACAATAATCTAAGAGTGATTCAAAGCTTTCCATGATCTTTTCTTTTTCATCCTACTTCATTCAATTTAATGATTTTTCATTTTTCGGCTGGCATGGCTGGCATCAAAAACTCAGAATCGTTTTTTCTATCATTTAAGCGTGGGCAAGATTATCAGTTTTCCTGAGTACGTTTGCACCAAAGGACCTGAATTTATTTTTTTCGTAAAAATCCGAGATATAAATTTTCAAAAACCTTCTCTTGGATTGAATATATGTTTTGATTCGACCTAAAGTCATCAAGCTTGAGGTTACTTTACAAAGGCATTAATAATTCCAATGAATGACATTGATAAGACATGTCCTACTGGTGATAAGTCATACTCGTCCTTTTTATGCTTTTCGATCATTTTGCTCGAAATCATATCTTTAAGGTGATGATAAAATTAGCCTTGAGTGATGCTTGTTTGTTCAAGTATTTCTTTTTGTCCCATTGGTCCATTTTTCATCAAAGATTTAATGATCAATAGTTTTTCGGGAGAAGAAAAATTTAGGCAAAACTTCGATATGGCTTCAGGCTTAGCGTTCTCAATAAATTCGTTTACTTCCTTATCGCTTTTAAAGCCTCCACATCCACTCCAACGAACCAGTCTGTTAGGGTTGTCAGAAGGCATAGCTAAGCCTGAAAAAATAATGCCTTTTTTGAATAGATTTCCATGCTTCATCATTAGATTGTCTAAATCAGTTACAAACTCTTTTTCATTAGTTTTCATCGATGGCCTGTCTTTTTTGCCAGGGCTTATCTTTCTCTCTAGACTTGTAACCCTTTTCTCCAGTTCTTTAATTTTGTCTTGCATAAAACCTCAAAATGTTTCGCTATTACGAAATACCGTAACTAGAGAACTTCAAGCCTTATTTAATCACTAATGGTCTTGATCCACTAACCCTTTGTCTTAATGCTTTTAACCTAAAATTATTGAATTTATAAGTGCATTGAACTGAGATGTTTTAGGTAAACTGATAATGATCAACACGACTATTGACAAACAGTGCTTTTAATTGCACTATCTTTATATGAGACTTAAACGAACCTCAGAGTACATTGACTGGTATGAGTCTCAAAGACCAAAAGAAAGGGCACAGATTGCTAAACGGCTGGCTAACATCGAAGAGCACGGACACTTCGGAACTCATAAAGATCTGGGTGACTTCTTGGCCGAGCTGAAATGGACTAATGGTCGCAGGGTTTATTATTCGATATTGGAAGATGATAAGGGTGAACTAACCCTCCTCATCCTCGGAGGAAACAAAAATGGACAAGACGCAGATATTAAAAAAGCAAAAAAAATCCTCAAAAGGTATATCCAAAGCTAAGACCCTTTCAAGACCACGCCTGAAAGCCGATGCTCAGGCCTACGACTACTCAGCGGCTTCAGAGCTCGCCAATCGAAAATTCATTTCTGAAGCCATTGCAGATGCGTTGCTTGACGGAGATGCAGATGCTGTCCGTGAAATTCTTATTTCCTATCTTCAGCAAGTCCATAAAGATCAATTCTATAAAGACGCAGGAATTTCTCGGCGTGCTCTCTTTAAGCTCATGGAACCAAATGCGAATCCAACTCTTGAAAGTCTTGCGAAAGTTTGTAAGGCACTTGTGGACGCAGCGTAGTGTTTAGACTTGGGTTTCATTTTTCGGCTGGCATGGATGGCATAAGCTGGCATTGAAAAAGCACTCCTGCCTCCGTGGCAGCGATTTTAATGGTCCTAGCCATTTGAATCAGGCAGCGCTCTAGGTTAATAAGTAATCAATGTATGATCTATCCAGTAGGTCACTTTCCTTAATACCGAAAAGCTCCATAAGCTTTTCTATTTTTTGAACTTCTTTCTTCTCGTTTTCAAATGAGTCCTCATGATAGACGGCTTCAAACTCAATAAATGATCCGAGACCCTCTACATTGTCTAAGTGAATTCTGATATTTTCCATTAAGTAGATGTCTCTTCGTTTATCTACAACAGCAAAGGTCCCGAGAATTTGATCTAAAAGAAGCTTAACACTCTCTGTATCAGACACTGGAAGAACTGAATAGCAACTCTTCATAGGTCCTTTGGTATACTCTTTAATATAAGGAATGAGTTGCGACTGATTTCCATCAATTTCTCGTAATTTTAATCTCCCGGCACTTGTTGAGAAGTAGGTGTCAACTTGATGAATACTGCCTAGATGTTGCATGCAATACTTGATCGCTAATTCTTTTGCAGCATCGAGACTTGATGACCTAGCCTTTATTTCGATATTAGGCATATAAACCTTCTAGTCAAATAGACTTACGTATCAATGGCCAGGACCCATTGGTGTCTAAAAAAACACCTTGGTCTTCATCAAAATCAAGTTTCCCTTCAGAAAACGTTCTCGTGTCAGCACTCATGGACAAAAAACTCAACTTTTTCAGCTCTCCGTTACGAAAAATCATGAGCCACTGATAGACTTCAGACTTTGGTGTAGATTCTGGCAAGTCAAGCTTCTTAATCTCGACTAGATCGAACTCTTTACCTTGAAAATGATAGAGAAGATTTATATCTTTCGAAAGAATATCCTTAAGCTCCATAGCAGACTCCTTAGTTGTTTTACGTGACCTAGACACACAGACCAACTGATGAGCAGATCTTCCTGCACAGGCATAGCTAAATTCATCATTATCACAGAGTCTCACCATTTTAACTTCGCAAACCATTTTCAACAATAAAGCACTTAAAATCATATGACCTCCCATTAATTTTGATATTTATAAGTCAACAACAAGAATAATAAAAGTGACTAATATTGGTCATTATGGTAAGTAAAACTAATTATGAAATTCGAACAATTAAACCTCGCCTCTCTCAAGTACTTCATTGACACGGTTGAGTCTCAAGGATTAAGCAAAGCCGCTGAAAAAAACTTCGTAACAAGATCCGCCATCAGCCAAGCCATTGTGCGATTGGAAAGCTGGGCAGGGCAGAAGTTTATCACCCATGAAAAAAAGATTTTCCGACTCACGAAAGCAGGGGAAGACTTTTATCGTAAGGCCAAGTCTTCCTATGCGACCTTTCAAAACCAACTGCAAGGCAAGGGACATCAAAGTAATTCTCTTAAACTTGGATGCTCACGTAGCCTCATTGAATCTCATCTACTGAGCACTTTAAAAAAATTTAAGGTGGTTCCGGATCTGGAACTTAAAGTTGGATCTTCAGAGCAACTGAAGCATTTTCTTGAAGATGGGTCTATCAATGTGTCTTTGCTTATCGATGGCGTTGGACTTCCTGGATATGATCAGGAAGACATCAGTCATGGACAATATATCGTTGCTTCCCGATCTGGCTCTATAGGCGAAGTTTTAGTTTTGACCGAGGACAGAGCAGAAGTTCATTATTTGAAGCAATGGTTATTTGACAATGAACTGTCTCCACAGATTATCAGGGCCCACAGTTGGAGTATGGCCATGCAGTTAGCAGATACATTTAAAGGGTCCGCTCTAGTTCCTGACTTCATTGCTCATCGTACTCATAAAAAAGTGAAAATGAAAAATTTCAACGTGGACTATAAAACAATACTCCTCTCTCGCCGGAAGGAACGACTCTCGGAGACGGAGATCCAGTTCTGTCACTATGTCAAAGAACACTTGCAGAAATGATCCTTCAAAAATACTGTTCACAATTTTGTTAAACTCTGAATAATCAAGTCTAGAGATGAATTAGCGTTAACAAAAGTTTGTAAGGCACTTGTAGATGCAGCGTGATGTTTAGACTTGGTTTTCATTTTTCGGCTGGCATAGGCTGGCATGAGCAAAAAACCATGCTAAAACCATGAATAGTTTTAAAAGGTTATAAACATGCCCGAACTCCCCGATCTAACTTCGGGACTAAAAAATCTACAAGCACTTCAAGCTTTTACGAGTGAAAACGACTCTCAAGCGACTCTCATCATTTCACCATATTTAACTTGTTTTCATTCTATTTCATGACTTCAGTCGGAAAAGTCGGAATTGACAATTATAACCTCTCAGGTTATAATCCATTATGATCACTTTGGTTACGCTTTCAAAGAAAGCCGAAAAAGACATCTTAAAAGTTCCACATTATATCCAAAAGAAGCTCCGATTTTGGATTAATGATGTTCAAAGACTTGGGCTTAATGAAGTGCAGAAGATACCCGGGTATCATGACGAACCACTTAAGGGTAACCGAAGAGGACAAAGATCAATTAGGTTAAATAATGCCTATAGAGCTATTTATACCATAAAAGAAAATGGCAAAGTTGAATTTGCCTATATAGAAGAGGTAAATAAACATGACTACTAAGAAAAAAACTAAGGCTATGAAGTTTTTAGATAAGGCCATTGGTTCTCCAATGACATTTGGAAGTAATATTGAGGCCATCCGCTTAGCGGACTCAATCTCGCAAGTCGCTTTTGCTAAAAAACTTGGAATTTCTCAGGCCCACCTATCGCAGATAGAAAAAGGTATTAAATCAGTTAGCCCTGAACGGGCCAAAAAGTTTGCTCAAATTTTAGGATATTCTGAGGTTACGTTTGTGGAACTTGCCCTAAGGGACCAGTTTAAGAAATCTGGTATAAAAATGATCATTCATCTTGAGGCGGCTTAGTCCCCTGGTAGCATAAGCATGACAAAAGAACGGCTCCAAGAACTAGAAAAGGCCCTAGTCGATCTTGACTCCAGGAGAACCACTCTACTCTCTGAGATTTCTTCTTTACGAAGCTCTGTGGCCACTTCTCGTGATAAAAAGTCACAACCCACTCTCATTGGAAGATCAACAGCACAAGCAGTACCTATAACTCCCGAAGATAAGATAGATCTCTTCTTAAAACTTTTTCGCTGCCGTGAAGACGTTTATCCCAAAAGATGGGAAAACACTAAAACGAACAAACAAGGCTATTCTCCGACCTGTGATCTTGAATGGGTAAAACCAATATGCCAAAAGCCAGTAGTAAAATGTAGTGAATGCCCTCACCAGTGTATTGGGCCACGTAAGAATGAGAGTCTGGGCCATCTAAAAGTGAGAGGCCAAATCAGCAGCGAAAGCACCGCCAGATTAATTTGCTCAAGCTTCTAGCATTAGGTTGTTTCAGTTTCAA
>Ga0247844_1000376_pt1 | contig 95490 bp, 86 predicted proteins | sample LaCtaG_FD_192421 | JGI IMG/M metagenome (GOLD analysis project Ga0247844, IMG submission 192421) | Freshwater microbial communities from meromictic Lake La Cruz, Castile-La Mancha, Spain - LaCruzMarch201714.5m_1 | ecosystem: Environmental > Aquatic > Freshwater > Lake | place: Spain: Castile-La...
CACGACGTGCTGGCGCTTCAACCTGAGATGGCCACTCTCAAAGCGGCGTGGACGGCCACTGCCCAATCCCCTGTTTTTGATGCCGTGTCTGCAGCCCTGATGTCGGTCAATGCGAAGGGTGTGCCCGTACTGGACGCACTACAGTCCACCCGCCTTAGTGCCATGGAGAGCCGCCTCATGTGGGTGGCGGTGGCGGTGGCGGTGGCCTTGTTCTTTGCTGCTTACCTTTTTTACAGCTTCTTCCTGGTGACGCGGGGTGGTTTGCTGCTGATTAGTCAGCATTTGCAGGAGATGGCCGAGGGCGATTTGCGCAAGGCCCCCAGCATGCCCTGGGGCAACGACGAGCCTGCCCGGGTGATTCTGGATTTGCGCACGGCCTACGACTCGCTGCACCTGCTCATTCGCAAAGTGCGCCATTCCGCGCGGACCCTGCTGGCGGCTAGCCATGAAATTTCAGAAGCCAGTGTGGACCTGTCCACCCGCACGGAAGCTGCTGCCGCCTCGCTGGGCGTGCAGGCCCAATCCATGCAACAGATTGGTGCCACTGTGGCGGCCACTGCAGAGCTAGCGATCATGGCAGCGGCCTTCGCGGTTGAAAACGCGGACGTGGCAGAAAAAGGCGGGCGGGTATTTGACGAAGTGGTCAGCACCATGCGCGAAATCCACACTTCATCGAGCAAGATCAACGACATCATTGGTGTGATCGACGGCATCGCGTTTCAAACCAATATTCTGGCGCTCAATGCGGCGGTGGAGGCGGCGCGGGCCGGTGAGTCCGGGCGCGGTTTTGCCGTGGTGGCCAGCGAGGTGCGTAGCTTGGCAAAACGCAGCGCCGATGCCGCGCGCGAGATCAAGGGCCTGATTTCGATCAGTGTGGAAAAAGTGGAGGGCGGTACCCGCATCGTGGAAGACGCCGGCATGACCATGAAAGAAGTCGTCACCAACGCCCGGCAAATCAACGGCTTTTTGGGTGAGATTTCGGTGGCTGCCCGTGAGCAGGCGAACGGTGTTGTCCAGGTTGGGCAGGCGATCCACGCACTGGACCAAAACACACAGCAAAACGCAGCCTTGGTGGAGGAAACCATGGCCGCTGCCGCGGCATTGCGGCAGCAGGCGGATGCGTTGCAGGATGAAATCGGCAATTTCAGGGTGGCGTAAGTAAAAATACTTAGGCTGCGCTAAAACTATACAACGTTGAGGAACGACATCCATGAACTTTCCCAAGTTTTTCTATCTGGGTATGTGGCTCATGCGCAAAATGCGCTTTGCCACCAAGCTTGCCCTTCTTGCTGTGGTGTTGATTCTGCCCATGCTAGTGGTGGTGGCGCAGCTCATTTCTGTGCAGCGCCAGGACTTGGTTTTTGCCCGCGCCGAACTGGTGGGCATCGGGCTGGTAGGTGATTCTGGGGAGTTGATTCGCCAACTGCAAAGCCACCGTGGGCAAACCAATATGGTGCTGTCGGGCAATGCCGCGGCACAGGCGGGCCGGGACAAAACCCGCGATGCGATTCGCCAAGCCCGCGATGTGCTGGATAGCAACCTTATGGCATCGGCGGCCGTGTTGAAGTCCCAAGACTGGCCCGGCATCCGCGCCCGGGTGGACGGGCTGGCAAGCGCGCTGGAGGGTAAGAACGCACCCGCCAGCTTTGCACTGCACACTGAACTCATCGAAGATTTCAACCGCTTTGTGTACGGACTCGGCAAGGACTCCAATCTGCTGTTTGACCCCGACCCAGCCACCTACTTGCTGATGGACATGGTGGTGTCCCGCACCATCCCCTGGACGGAGCAGCTGGGCAAGTTACGGGGCCAGGGCGCGGGCCTCTTGAGCAAGCCGGAGATGGATGAGGGCGGTGCCACGCGCATCCGCACACAGCTTGATGCGTTGGACCTTCTGGGGCGCGACCTGCAGTACGCGATCCGGCAAATGGCCGAATTTGGTGTGATCGATCCCTTGGGCGACACGGCGGTGCAGGTCAGCGCCGCGTTTTCCAGCCAGGCCCGGCTGCGCTTTGCCACTGGTGCTGCCACCGGTGAGCCGCAAGCCTTTTTTGCGGCCGGTTCCCAAACCATTGAGGCGGTCAGTAACTACCAACACTCGGCGGTGATGGGCGTCAGCAAGTTGCTGCAGAAGCGCCTTGATGCCAGCCAACGCACGTTCTGGTTGACCGCAATCGGCGCAGGTCTGGGCGTGTTGGTCATGGTGTATTTCATGATCGCGTTCGAGGTGAGTTTTCTGGCCGATTTGCGTCAGGTGCTGATGTTCATGGAAGAAACCGCCAAGGGGAATCTGCGCCACCAAGTGCACGTGCGTGGTGAAGATGAGTTGTCGGATATGTCGGTCGCCATGGACACGATGGTGAACAACTTTTCATCCATGGTGGCCAGTGTGCGCAGCAATGCCGCCTTGGTCTCGCATGCGGGCGCCAGCCTGGTGGATGGGAATCGGGCTTTGTCCGACCGTACCGAGCAGCAGGCGGCCAATCTGGAGCAAACCGCGGCCAGTGTGCAGGAGCTGTCTTCCACGGTGCAAGAAAACGCGCTGGCGGCGCAGGCCTCTGATGCCACGGCCCGGTCTGTGCGTGATGTGGCGGAACAAGGGGCCAAAAGCATGGCCTTGGCTATTGGCTCGGTCGAGGCGATTCAAAGCAGCACCAAGCGCATGGACGAAATTGTGAGTGTGATTGACGGGTTAGCGTTCCAGACCAACATCCTGGCCCTGAACGCGGCGGTCGAGGCTGCGCGGGCCGGGGAGTCGGGCCGTGGCTTTGCCGTGGTGGCCAGCGAAGTGCGCTCATTGGCGCAACGCTCGGCCGAAGCCGCCAAGGAGATCCGCCATCTGATCGGCACTTCGTCGGCCCAAGTCGCCACCGGCGTGGCCCAAATCCGGACCGCGGGCGTCAACATCACCCAAATTGTGGACGGTATTCGGGATGTGGCCACCAAAATGTCGCAGATATCTGCCTCCAGTGCAGAGCAAAGCACCAGCCTGACGGAGATTACGTCCGCCGTGCGCCAGTTGGATGAAATCACCCAGCAAAATGCATCCATGGTCGACTCGGCCGTGACCCAGGCGACTGATCTGCAAGACAGGGCGTCCACTTTGTCCGAGTCCGTGGCCGTGTTCCAGTTGCAGCAGGGCACTGCGGGCGAAGCGCGCGCCCTGGTGGATGAGGCGGCCGCCTACCGCCGCCAGTGCAGCTCACGCGATGCGTTCGTGCGCGACCTGACATCCGTGGACAAAGGTTTTTTTGACCGTGACATGTATGTCTTTGTGCTGGACGCCAATGGCACCTATCTGGCCTTTGGCGGCAACCCCGCCAAGGTGGGCACCCGGGTGCAGGACATTGCGGGGATTGACGGTCAGGGCCTGCTGAATGCGATTGTCGCCAAAGCACAAAATGGCTCGGGCTGGGTGGAGTACAACATTGCCAACCCGCTCACCGGCAAAGTGCAAACCAAAATGTCATTTGTCCAGATGGTGGACGATGTCTACTTGGGCTGCGGTGTGTACAAACACTTGGCTGCGAGCTAAGCAGACCGGAGAACTACACGCGTTTAGCCCTGGCGCGGGCCAAGGCGGCCTCGATCACTGCCCGTTTTTTTTCCAGAATTCCGGGGTCGGTGTGCTGGGAGTGGGCGGGCAGATCGGCCAGCTTGGTCAGCGCCTTTTCTTCAAGCCTTTTATCGTTTTCACCCACGTCCCGCTTGCGCCGGTAGCTCGCAAATTCATAGCGTTTTCGGGCGTCGTCGGCCAATCCTTGCGTCCAGGCGCTCCAGCCGGTTGCTGTACCGCTGACGTTTTCCAGCAGGATGCAGTCCACCGGGCACACAGGTAGGCACAGCTCGCACCCGGTGCAGTGCGCTTCGATGACGGTGTGCATGCGCTTGTTGCTGCCAACAATGGCGTCGGTCGGGCAGGCATTGATGCACAGGGTGCAGCCAATGCACCAGTCCTCGTCGATGAACGCTACGGTGCGAGGCCCCTCAAGGCCAAACGACGGGTCCAGGGGTTTTACGGGCAGGCCCGTGAGTTGGGCAAGTCGGGCGATGCCTTGGGTGCCGCCGGGCGGGCACTGGTTGATGTCGGCTTCAGACGCTGCGATGGCGTGTGCGTAGGCCGCACAGTCCGGGTAGCCACAACGTGTGCATTGGGTTTGGGGCAGTGCATCCAGAATGCGGGCGGCAAGCGCCGCATTCTGAACGGCCCCGGCTTTCACTTCTTGCTGACAGCGCGCTTGGTTGCTACTGTTTTTGTAGCTGCTTGCGCAGTATTTACGGGGGCTGCAGCCACTTTTGCCAATTTTTCCACCGCAACTTTGGTGACGGGCGTTTGAGCGGCTTCCGCCTTGGCTTCAACCGTGTTGTGCGCACTGATGAAGGCCTTGACCTGCTGGTACACAAGCTCACGCCAGCGCTTGCCCGAGAAAATGCCGTAATGGCCTGCACCCTTGGCTTCAAAGTGCTTTTGGAGGGGCTTGGGCACCCCGGTGCAAATTTCGTGCACTGCCTGGGTCTGGCCGCTGCCAGAGATATCGTCCAGCTCACCTTCGACCGACATCAGTGCAGTGGTTTTGATGTCCGCCGGGCGCACACGTTCGATTTTGCCGTCGACGCTCTTGACGTCCCAAGTGCCGCTCACCAGACTGAAGTCCTGAAACACCACACGGATGGTTTCCAAGTAGTAGTCGGCGTCCATGTCCAGCACGGCGTTGTACTCATCGTAGAACTTGCGGTGGGCTTCGGTGCTGGCGTCGTCACCCTTGATCAGGTCTTTAAAGTAGTCGTAATGGCTATTGGCATGGTTGCTTGGGTTCATGGCCACAAAACCGGTGTGCTGCAGGAAGCCGGGGTAAACGCGCCGGCCGGCACCTGGGAAGTTGTCTGGCACCCGGTAAATGACGTTGTTTTCAAACCAGCTGTGGCTCTTGGTGGTGGCCAGATTATTCACGCTGGTGGGGGACTTGCGGGCGTCAATCGGGCCGCCCATCATGGTCATGGACAAGGGCGTCAGCTCGCCGCGGCTGGCCATGAGCGACACTGCGGCCAGCACTGGTACGGTGGGCTGGCACACGCTCATTACATGGCAGTTGCCGTACTTTTTCTGAAGATGGCGGATAAATTCTTGCACATAGTTCACATAGTCGTCCAAGTGGAATTCACCTTCGGACAATGGAACCAAGCGCGCGTTTTTCCAGTCAGTGATGTAGACCTTGTGGTCTTTGAGCATGGTTTTGACGGTATCACGCAGCAGCGTGGCGTAGTGCCCAGACAGCGGTGCCACAATCAGCACGGCCGGCTGGCCCTTGATTTTTCCCAACGTGGCCGTGTCGTCGCTGAAGCGTTTGAAGCGGCGCAGTTCGCAGAACGGCTTGGTAAGCTCAATCCGCTCGTGGATGGCCACCTCAACGCCATCCACATCAATGGTGCGCAGGCCAAACTCTGGTTTGATGTAGTCCTTACCCAAACGGTGCATCAGGTCGTAACCGGCCGAAATACGTTGCGCAAACGGGTTTTTCCCAGCGAGAGACTGGGGGTTGCCATAGACCTTGGCCGCAGCTTGGGCCAGATCGGTAAATGGCTCCATAAGAGTGCGTTGCGATTCGTAAAGTTTGTACAGCATGGAGGTCTCACTTTCGGGAAATGTTGCAGTGCAATATAACAGTTTTTGCTGTCTTGAAGCTGAAGGCTGTCACCCATGGTAGCGGACATCTTGCATCCGGTGCATGGGTGTGAAGCGCCGAAACATCAAACCCCGGCCAATAGCCGAACCATTGGCCACCCGCGTTGTTTTGTGGCTTCATCTGAATCAATTGTTGATGGATCATGCTCTCTTAACCCCCTGTGTCAGGCTGGCTTGCCGGTTCGCATTGCCGAGGTTTTTAGATGGCGATAATCGCTCAAGATTAGTAAAAAGGATGTTTTTATGAATTTCGCGAATATGAAGATTTCTACCCGGCTCATCCTTGGGTTCGGCATGCTGGCGCTGTTGATTGCCCTTATGGGCGCAATCTCGACAGTAAAAATCACGGTAGTGGGCGACTTGCTTGACAAGCTTGTCAATGATCGTATTCCCAAGGTCGTGCTGCTGTACGAGGTGGAGGGCGAGATCAATAAGGTGGCGCGCGCCACCCGCAACATGGTCATCCTGAGCGACGCTGCTGAAATTAAAAAAGAGGGCGCCCGCATTGACGATGCGCGCAAGAAAATCAGCGAGCATTTCAGCAAGCTTTCTGCGGACATCCGGTCTGACGTGGACAAAGCAGACTTGGCCAATGTCACCGAGGCCCGTGCCAAGTACGTGGCGCAGGTCGATAGCTTTTTGGCTTTGGTTGCGGCTGGCAACACCGACGGCGGAAAAGCACTGTTGATGGGTGAAATGCGTACAGTGCAAACTGCCTACATTGCCGCTTTGGATGGCATGATTCAACGCCAGGATGAGCATATGGATGCCGCCGCCAAAGACGCTCGTGCAGCAGTGGCCAGTTCCAAGTGGATCATGGTGGTGGCGGTTGCAGTTGCCTTGGCGCTTGCGTTTGTGGGTGCAATCTGGATTATTCGTGCCATTACCCAACCCATCCAGCAGGCGGTTCAGATCTCTCGCGCTGTTGCTGCAGGCGACCTGAGCATGCAGTTTGAAGCCCAAGGCAACAACGAGACCGGGCAACTGCTGCTGGCTCTCAAGGACATGCAGGCCAGTTTGGTGAAGGTGGTGGCCAATGTGCGCCAGGGTTCGGAAGGTGTTTCCACCGCCAGCTCGGAAATTGCCCAGGGCAACCACGACCTGTCGGCCCGCACTGAAGCCCAAGCCAGCGCGCTGGAGCAAACCGCCGCGTCCATGGAGCAGCTCAGTGCCACGGTGAAGCAAAACGCCGACAGCGCCCGGCAAGCCAACCAGTTGGCCATGAGCGCGTCTACCGTGGCTGTTCAAGGGGGTGAAGTGGTGGCCCAAGTGGTGGACACCATGAAAGGCATCAACGATGCCTCGCGCAAGATTTCAGACATCATCAGCGTGATTGATGGCATTGCCTTTCAAACCAACATTTTGGCGCTCAATGCTGCGGTGGAAGCCGCCCGTGCTGGCGAGCAGGGTCGGGGCTTTGCGGTGGTAGCCAGTGAAGTGCGCTCTTTGGCTGGCCGCTCGGCCGACGCAGCCAAAGAAATCAAGAGCCTTATCAATGCCAGCGTCGAGCGTGTGGAGCAAGGCACCGCGCTGGTGGACAGGGCGGGTTCCACCATGACCGAGGTGGTCGGCAGCATTCGCCGCGTGACGGACCTGATGGGCGAGATCAGTGCCGCCAGCAACGAGCAAAGTCTGGGTGTGTCGCAGGTGGGTGAAGCGGTCACGCAGATGGACCAGGTTACGCAGCAAAATGCCGCGCTGGTGGAAGAAATGGCCGCCGCTGCCAGCAGCCTTAAATCCCAAGCACAAGAGTTGGTGGAAGTGGTCGCGGTATTTAATCTGGGGGGCAATGAGGCACCGCGCGCCCGCGCTGCGGTGGCCCGCACCGTGCCACGCCAGGCGGCCCCTGGGCTGGCCTATAACAAGGGCAGTGTCGCAAAGCAGCCGCCGTTTTCGACCAAGCCCAAGACCATGACCGCACCTATGACGCAGTTGGCGTCCAAGTCCGCAGCAGCCAAAACCAGCCCCAAAGCCGCAGCAGCGGCGCAAGACGACTGGGAAACCTTTTAAGCTGCTGCTGGGCCCGCCGTGCGTTTGGTCGTTAAGGCTGGCGGACGGTGACCGGTTGCACCGTAAACACATGGTCCGATTCCGCATCCACGGTCACCTTGACCCAATGCAAAATCGGGCTGCCGAAGGTTTCAACACGGGTCAGGTTCGGTAGCAATTTGCTGGGGCTGTACAGCGGTTTGTCCACCTTGAAGTAGTGGGTGTCGCCGTGCACCAGCAAGACTTGGCCTTTGAAGTTCTCAGTTTGCTTGACCAGTTGCTCCATGAAGTTGCGGTAGCCGCTGAACCGGGGCAGCATGCTTTCATCGACTCCGTCGGTCTCCGGTACGTCAAACCCAGGGTCCGCTTGGAATGCCAGGACAACGCCACGGGCCTGTTTGTCGCGGGCGGCTTGAAAGGTTTGCTCCAGCCAAAGCACATTGGCTGCATCGCGCTCAAGGTATTCCGCATTGGACGCATCGCACTGGGCGGGAGTACGCGCGCTCTTTTCGCCACATTCTTTGGCGCTTTGAACCACGTTGTTGTTGCTGCCTGGCATGTTGATGCCGGCAAACACCACCGCACCGTGGCTAAAGCGCACGTTCTCAATGTACTTGTCGCCAGCCGCCTTGCCCTGATGCTCCAGGGGCATGGTGCTTTGACCCAGGCTGTTGAGCGTGGGGTACATCACTTTACGCAAGTGGGCAAGACGTTCCAGGCCATCAAAACCGCCGTTGTTCAGGCGGTGGCAGTCGGTCCACTCGTTATCTCCGGGGATGTAGACCACCGGCTTGACCATGCTGTTGAACATTTGCAGCGCGTCGGTGAACACCTCGTTGGTGCACTTGGAGCTGCCGTCTTTGATGTCGCCGTCATAGAGCGAAAAGGCAATGTCCGATCGGTTGATGCTGGCCAGCACTGCAGGCAGCTTGGTGTCATCGCCGGCCTTTTTGTAGGGCATGTCGCCCCACAGCCCAAAGGAGTATTGGTTTGCAGCACTTGGACCGGTGGACGCGCAGCCGACCAGGCTAAGTGCGGTTAATAGGGAGAGCAGGCTTTTTGGTGACATGGGGGTTCTTTGAAAATAGTGAACCTGCACCGTAGTCGCAGCTTGTGACGTGCTTGTGACAGGGGTGGGTTCATGGGCGATCGCGGTGTGCATGGCCAAACAGTTAGGCACCGACAAGCCGTTACCATAGCGGTTTTAACACTTGGGAGTTCTTCACCATGAGCATCACTACAGTCGGCATCATCGGCGCGGGCACTATGGGTAACGGCATTGCACAGGTGTGCGCCGTGTCAGGTATCAACGTCGTTATGGTTGATATTTCGGACGCCGCCGTGGCCAAAGGCATGTCTACTGTGGCTGGCAGCCTGGAGCGCTTGCTCAAGAAAGAAAAAATCAGCGCCGCTGACCGTGACGCGGCGCTGGCCCGCATCAAGGGCAGCACCAGCTACGACGATCTGAAGTCGTCGCAACTGGTGATTGAAGCGGCCACCGAAAACTACGATCTAAAAGTCAAGATCATCAAGCAGATCGACGCCATCGTGGGGCCCGACGTCATCATCGCCTCCAATACTTCCAGCATCTCCATCACCAAGCTGGCCGCCGTGACCAGCCGTGCTGACAAGTTCATCGGCATGCATTTCTTCAACCCCGTGTCGATGATGGCGCTGGTGGAAATCATCCGTGGTCTGCAAACCAGCGACGCAACCCACGCCGATGTGGAGGCCATGGCCAAGAACTTGGGTAAAACGCCCATCACGGTCAAGAACTCGCCTGGGTTTGTGGTCAACCGCATATTGGTGCCCATGATCAACGAAGCATTCTTTGTGTTGTCCGAAGGCTTGGCCACCGCCGAGGACATCGACGCTGGCATGAAGCTGGGCTGCAACCAACCGATTGGCCCCTTGGCACTGGCCGACATGGTGGGGCTGGATGTGTGCCTGGCCGTGATGGATGTGTATTTGAGCGAGTTTGGCGACAGCAAATACCGCGCTTGCCCGCTGCTCAAAGAAATGGTGGCTGCAGGTCGCCTGGGTCGAAAAACTGGTCAGGGCGTCTACACGTATTAACGTAAGTGCTGGCCCCGCTACCCCAAGTTCATATTGACCAACTGCAATCCGGCATATTTGTATCGCTGGATATGGGGTGGCTCGACCACCCGTTCCCGGTCAACTCGTTCCTGATTAAGAACACGGATCAAATTGAGACGCTGCGAGAGTTGGGCCTGCAAATGGTGTCGTTTGATCCGCTGCGCTCACATGTTGGGCCGTTGCCATTGAAGTCAGCCCCCTCTATGGCCACAGCGGCAAATATCACGGTGGAAAATTTGCGCCTGATGGATGAAAAACGCGCACGCACCGGGCGCACTGCCGCACACCGCGAGCGGGTTCAGACGTTCGAGAAGCGGTACGAAGAGTCCATTGCATCAACCAAAAACATTCTTGCGGAAGTTTTGCGTGATCCCCAATTCGCAGCGCTGCAGGCGGGCACCATCGCAAAGCAACTGACGGCTTCGTTCCTTGACGACCCGGGTGCCACGGTGATGATGGTGTCGTCACAAAAGCTGGACGATCTCTCCACGCAGCACGCACTCAATGTCATGATTTTGACAATGCTCATCTGCAAGGGGCTGGGCGTGGGTCGTGAAATCATGGGTGCGGCGGGGGTTGGAGCGCTGTTGCATGACATTGGAAAGACATCAATCAGCAAGACGGTGTGGCGCAAGTCCCAGCGCAATCGCAGTGAAGAGACGCTTTACCGATTGCACGGGGAATACGGGCTCAAGATTGTTGGAGGCCACGTGAACCCGGGCGTTCGTGCCATCATTCGCCAGCACCACGAGTGTGTGGATGGCAGTGGTTTTCCGGACGGTAGCATGGGGCCGCAAATCAATCCTTTGGCGCGCATCGTGGCCATTGCCGATCGTTATGACACCCTGTGCAATCCCTTGCGAATCGCCGATGCGGTACACCCCGCTGAGGCGATTTCAACCATGTTTGCGCGGGAGGCCAAGCGCTATGATGCAAGCATGTTGGCCGTTTTGATTCGTGAGCTCGGCATTTACCCGCCTGGCTCGTTCGTCAGTCTAAGCAATGGTTCGCTGGGTTTGGTGATCGCCGCAACCTCAGGCAATACGTTGAAACCGACGGTGATGGTCTACGAGCCTGGCGTGCCACGCAACGAAGCGGTGGTGGTTAACCTGACCGAATCAACCGATATCAAGATCGACGGTGTGCTGAAACCCGAGACGCTGGACCGCAGTGTTATTGACTATCTGAATCCCCGAATGCGCCTCTCGTATTACGTGCAGAACAGTGAGCCCTGATGTCTGGTCCGGGCAGTCTGAAAAGAACCGCTCGCGTTGACTATTCGCAAAATTGGTTTGCTCCCTCCGTCTATCCTGAAATGGTGGAACTGGAGGTTCAATGGACAGACCATCAATCATTCAAAAATCGGAAAATGACCTTCGCTTGCCGCCCCATTGGGCGGGCTATGCGGCCGAGCGCGGCGCCTTCACTTGGGAGACTGCGCGACGCGCGTTGCAAGGCTTGCCGGGCGGTCGACTCAACATCGGTTTTGAGGCGGTGGACCGCCATGCTGCAGGTGCCCTGCGCGACCACGTAGCGCTGCGGTTTGTCTCGCGCAGTGGCCCGGCGCAAGATGTGAGCTACGGCGATCTGGCGCGCCAAACCAATCGGTTTTCCAATGTGTTGCAGTCCTTGGGGGTGGGCAAGGGAGATCACTTGTTTGTGCTGGCCGGACGCATGCCTGAGCTGTATGTTGCCGTCTTGGGGGCGCTTAAAAATGGCACGGTGGTCACGCCTTTGTTTTCAGCCTTTGGCCCGGAGCCCATCGCGACCCGCATCAATCTGGGCGGTGGACAGGTGCTGGTCACTACGGACGAGTTGTACCGTCGCAAGGTCAAGGCGTTGCGTGCGCAAATGCCGACGCTGCGCCATGTGTTGCTGGTGGCCGAGGATGGTGGTATCACCCAAGAGCCTGATACCCTGGACCTGGGTCAACTGATGGCTGCGGCCAGCGAGGTTTTTTCCACGGTGGAAACCCTGCCCGACGACCCCGCACTGCTGCACTTCACCAGTGGCACCACCGGCACGCCCAAAGGGGCCATCCATGTGCACGGCGCAGTGGTGACACACCACGCCACCGGGCGTTTTGCGCTGGACTTGCATCCGCAGGATCGGTACTGGTGCACCGCCGACCCAGGTTGGGTCACTGGTACCTCCTACGGCATTATTGCGCCGCTGCTGCATGGCGTGACTTCCTTGATTGACCGGGAAGAGTTTGATGCCGAGCGTTGGTACTCCTTGCTGGAGCAAGAGCGCATCAGCGTTTGGTACACCGCACCCACCGCGATCCGTATGTTGATGAAGGCCGGGCCTGAGTTGGCCCGCCAACACCATTACCCGGACCTGCGCTTTGTGGCCAGTGTGGGTGAGCCGCTAAACCCCGAGGCCGTGTGGTGGGGTAAGGATGTGCTGGGTTTGCCGATTCACGACAACTGGTGGCAGACTGAGACCGGCGGCATCATGATTGCCAACACGCCCGCTTTTGACATCAAACCCGGCTCCATGGGCCGGCCGCTGCCAGGCATTGAGGCCTACATCGTTGAACATCTGGAGGGTGAGGGCGAGCCCCCGCGCGTGCGCATCATTGATATGCCCAATGTCGAGGGCGAACTCGCATTGAAAAGCGGCTGGCCCTCCATGTTTCGCGGCTATCTGAACAATGAAGCGCGTTACAAAAAGTGCTTTTGTGACGACCTCTACCTGACCGGCGACTTGGCGCGGGTGGACGCCGATGGCTACTACTGGTTTGTAGGGCGCGCGGATGACGTGATCAAGTCGGCAGGCCACCTGATTGGCCCCTTTGAGGTGGAGAGCGTGTTGCTGGAATGCCCCGCAGTGGCAGAGGCCGGGGTCATCGGCAAGCCCGATGCAATGCTGGGTGAAGTGGTGAAGGCCTTTGTATCGCTAAAAGATGGCTACAAACCCAGTGAGTCACTGCGCATGGACATTTCAGCCCATGCCCGCAAGCGTCTCGGTGCAGCAGTGGCACCGAAAGAGATCGCCTTCTTGCCGGTGCTACCGCGTACCCGCAGCGGCAAGATCATGCGCCGCCTGCTCAAGGCGCGCGAGCTGGGATTGCCCGAGGGCGATACGTCGACACTGGAGGGTGGGGCATGACCACATTTCAAGTACCTGCGCCGCCCACTGGGCCGGTGCCGTGGGACAAGAGTTTTGCCTTGGGGATGCTGTCCGACATGCTACGCATACGCCGCATGGAGGAAAAGGCGGCAGAACTCTATGGGCAGCAAAAAATCCGTGGCTTCTTGCACTTGTACATCGGGGAGGAGGCGGTTGCCACCGGCGCCCTGCGTGCCTTGACGCCGGAGGACAACGTGGTGGCCACCTACCGCGAACACGGGCATGCGCTGTTGCACGGGGTGGGCATGGGGCCGATCATGGCGGAGATGTATGGCAAGCAAGAGGGCTGCTCGCGCGGACGGGGTGGCTCCATGCATTTGTTTAGCCGCGCGAGCCGTTTCTTTGGGGGGCAGGGCATCGTTGGCGGTGGTTTGCCGTTGGCAACCGGACTGGCGCTGGCCGACCGTATGTGCAAGCGCAAGTCGATTACCGCCTGCTTTTTTGGCGAGGGTGCGATGGCGGAGGGGGCGTTCCATGAAGCCATGAATCTGGCGTCGTTGTGGAAGTTGCCGGTGCTATTTTGTTGTGAGAACAACCTCTATGCCATGGGCACTGCATTGGCACGCTCAGAAGCACAAACCGACTTGTGCGCCAAGGCTGCCTCCTACGGCGTGGCCACCGTGTCCGTGGACGGCATGGACATTGTGGCGGTGCACGACGCGGTGCGCAGCGCAGCGCAACAGGTGCGCAGTGGGGCGGGCCCGATGTTTATGGAACTGCGCACCTACCGTTTTCGCGCCCACTCCATGTTTGACCCCGAGCTGTACCGCGACAAAGAGGAGGTGGAAGCCTGGAGGACGCGCGGCCCCATCCACACCTTCACAGCCCGGCTCAAGGCACAAGGCAGCTTGACGGAAGATGAGTTTTTGGCGCTGGACCGTGCTGCACAGGCTGAGGTGGATGCTGCCGTGGCCTTTGCCGAAGCGGGTACGTGGGAGCCGGTGGCTGACTTGCTGCGCGATGTCCATACCCCACAAGGGGTTGCGTGATGGGGCGCCGCATCACTTATCGGGAGGCTTTGCGTGAGGCGCTACGCGAAGCCATGCAAGTGGACCCGCGGGTTTTTCTGCTTGGGGAGGACGTGGGCCGCTATGGGGGGACTTACGCCGTGTCCAAGGGCCTGCTGAAGGAGTTTGGTCCAGAACGGGTGCGTGACACGCCCCTGTCGGAGTTGGGCTTTGTGGGCGCCGGCATTGGCGCTGCGCTGGGTGGCATGCGGCCCATTGTGGAAGTGATGACGGTTAACTTCAGCCTGCTGGCATTGGACCCGATTGTTAATACCGCAGCCATGCTGCGGCACATGTCGGGGGGGCAATTTTCTGTGCCGCTGGTGATCCGCATGGCAACGGGGGCGGGGCGCCAGGTGGCGGCCCAGCACAGCAATAGTTTTGAGAGCTGGTTTGCCCATGTGCCGGGCCTGCGCGTGTTGGCACCGGCTACGGTGGACGACGCGCGTGGCATGCTGAAACACGCTCTGGCCGACCCCGACCCGGTGCTGCTGTTCGAGCACGCCCAGCTTTACAACATGGAAGGTGAGTTGCCGGACGATGAATCACAGGCCGTAGATATTCACAGCGCGTGTGTGCGCCGCGCAGGCACGGATGTCAGTTTGATCACCCACGGCGGCTCCTTGCCCAAGGCACTCAAGGCTGCGGAGGAACTGAGCGCATTAGGCGTCTCTTGCGAAGTGGTTGACCTGCGCGTTTTGCGTCCGCTGGACGACGCCACCATCATGGCCTCGGTGCGTAAATGCCGCCGTGCGGTGGTGGTTGACGAGGGCTGGCGTTCGGGCAGTCTGGCCGCCGAGGTGATGGCGCGCATTGCCGAGCAGGCATTTTTTGATCTGGATGCACCACTGGCGCGCGTGTGCAGTGAAGAGGTACCGATCCCCTATGCCCGCCACATGGAAGAAGCGGCGCTGCCACAGGTGCCAAAGATTGTGGCTGCGGTACAGCGCCTGATGGGGGATGCAGCATGATCGAATTCAAACTCCCTTCGCTGGGTGCGGACATGGACGAGGGCACTTTGCTGACGTGGCATGTGAAGCCCGGTGACCCCGTCAAGCGCGGGCAAGTGGTGGCGGTGGTGGATACCTCCAAGGCGGCGGTGGACGTGGAAATCTGGAACGACGGCGTGTTGTCCGAGTTGCGGGTGCAGCCCGGAGAAAAAGTTCCGGTGGGCACGGTGTTGGCTACGCTGTTGGAGCCGGGAGAGGTTGCGGCCCCCGCGGCAACGGTTGCTTCGGCGAAGCGCCGTGCCATTTCCCCCTCGGCACGCAAACGGGCCAAGGAGCTGGGTGTGGACCCCGAGTCCGTGCAAGGCACCGGCGGGCAGGGCGCGGTGACGCTGGCCGATGTGGAGGCCGCCGCCCATACGCTTGCTGCGCCCACTGCCGCCGTTGCGCCCGCTGCGGCGGCAATCGATCGTCAAAAAGAAATGCGCCGTGCCATCGCTGCAGCCATGAGCCGCTCCAAGCGGGAGATTCCGCATTACTACTTGAGTGAACCCATTCCGATGGATAAGGCACTGACATGGCTGCAAAAGCACAACAAGGGGTTGGCCATTACCGAGCGCATTTTGATTGCGGTGCTGCAGCTCAAGGCGGTGGCCTTGGCGCTGCAGAAGTTCCCCCAACTTAATGGCTTTTATCGGGATGGCGAGTTTCATGCATCCAGCGCAGTGCACACCGGTGTGGCTATTGCACTGCGCGGCGGTGGTTTGGTGGCGCCTGCGCTGCACGATGTGCAAGCCAAGTCCCTGGAGCAGCTTATGCGCGAGTTGACTGACTTGGTCAAGCGCGCCCGCGCTGGCTCCCTGCGCAGCTCCGAGATGAGCGACCCGACCATCACCGTCACCAACCTGGGCGACCAGGGGGTGGAGTTGGTTTTGGGTGTGATCTACCCACCGCAAGTTGCCTTGGTGGGCTTTGGCCGAATCACGGAGCGGCCTTGGGTGCAATCGGGGGCCGTGCGGGTGGCGTCGATGGTGACCGCCACCGTGGCGGCCGACCACCGGGTTTCGGATGGGCACCAGGGGGCGCTGTTTTTGGCAGAACTGCGCGATCTATTGCAACAGCCAGAAAAGCTGGCCGAAGTTGGCAAGGCCGCAGGAGGCAAAGTATGAAGAAGAGCCGTCAAACGGTGATCGATGGCGCGCTTGAGGTGTTGCGCAGCATTGCGCCCGAGGTAGAGCCCGGCAGCATCAACCCGGCGCAGCCACTGCGCCGTCAGGTCGATCTGGACTCCATGGACTGGCTCAATTTTTTGGTGGGTCTGCACGCGCGCTTTGGTGTGACCATTGCCGAGGCGGACTATGCCAAACTGGTCTGCCTCAACGATGTGGTGGACTACCTTCAAGCCAGGTTGGATTGACACCATGTTCAATGATCGCAATGAAGCTGCGCAGTTGCTGGCTGATCGACTCCAGCACTACGGCAACCAGAACCCTTTGGTACTTGCCATACCGCGCGGCGCTGTTCCAATGGCCAAGACCATTGCCGACCAGTTGGGCGGTGAGCTCGATGTGGTGTTGGTGCGCAAACTGCGCGCACCCCACCAGCCAGAGTTGGCGATTGGTTCGGTCAGTGAGGACGGGGTTGAATATGTTGCGGATTTCGCTGGCCTGTATGGGGCGGACCCAGACTACATTGCAACGGAGAAGCAGCTTCAGATGGAAACCATCCGCAAGCGGCGGGCCCAATACACCCCGATCCGCGCGCCCGTCAGCCCCGCAGGGCGCGTGGTGATTGTGGTGGATGATGGTCTGGCAACCGGGGCGACCATGGTTTCAGCATTGCGCGGCGTGCGTGCCAAAGCGCCGGCCATGCTGGTGTGTGCTGTGCCGGTTTCACCCCCGGACACTTTGCGCACCGTGCAGGCGCTGGCTGACGAAGTGGTGTGCCTGGAAGTTCCCGCCTTCTTCCAGGCGGTCGGTCAGTTTTACCGGCACTTCCCGCAGGTGGATGACGAAGAAGTGGTCAGGCTTTTGAAACAGGCCTGAATTCTTCATTTGGCTCTGGGGCGGTGCCCGCCTTCTTGGCGATGCGGTCCCAGTCCTTCAGTGTCTGCAGCAGGCGGTTTTTGGCATCCGTATGGTTCTTGCTGAAGCTGTCCGTTAGGCGCGTGCGTAGTGCATCGTCCGGAGGTGGCGCGGCCAGCGCCTTGAGCCGGTCAATCACCAGCATCACCACCTGAAAGCTTCCCGAATTGAGCGCCATGGTGAGCGGCGTTTCGCCGTCGTCGGCGGTGTCCTGCACATTTGCCCCGAGCTGCGTCATGTGCTTCACCAGTCCGGCCTTGCCCTGCGCGCAGGCCCAGTGCAGCGGCACCAGCCCGCCTTCCAGCCGGGCGTTGAAATTGGCGTCGGTGGCGAGAAGCTCCGGGGCCAGGGGCCAGCCGCTCGCTTTGATCATTTGCTGAAATTTCCAATCGTTCATCGGGTCTGTGGGGCCATGGTTCGGGTGGCGGCAGGATTCGCCGTACCTTGCAGTCTCTCACATTGCCAACCGGGCTTGGCCGGTTCAGGTCCAAGGAAAAGGCTTGCCCACCGTTTCAAACGGATACCTCCGTCAACTTTCTGTGCTGCCGGATCAAATGGCCTCTCTACGGCCGCCGCACAGTACTGCCAATGCAACACGTATGCACAGGCCAGTCCCGTAGCGGTGACTGGTGTCCCGTGGAATTAGGGTGATTCAAAACTACGCGCCTCACCAGATGGGGTTTGCATGACATGAGCCCGCTTCCACCACTCAGAAAAACTGCGACAGTGCCTAACCACGGGTTCAAACAAACACGGCTGCAGTTGGCTGTGCATATCAAGCCGTGGCGCGGTGATGCAAAGTTGGTTTTGTAGACTAAACAAGGCGGCATCCGCGTGTGGATTGGCCAGCCATTGCACCGACCTCGCGTTTTGCAATGCTGCTGCAATTTGTGCTGCGCTGCCCCACCAAAGGTGCTGTGTGTGCTCTTGCAATCCACGGGTAACAAAATCCCAGCGCAGCTCGCTCCAAGGGGCGCTGGCGTGGCAAGGTTCGATACCCACTGCAATTTGCAATGCATTGGCGGGAATCTTCATGCCGATCGACCAGGGGTGGCGCAGCCAGACATCTCGCCCAGCCACATCCAGCCCGCTGCCGCCGGGTAGCTGCCAGCCAAGCGATGGCTCGCCCACTATCGGTGTCGTGCGCAATGCAGGCTGCACCATGCCGGCACCCGCCCGGCGCATGTCTAACCGTGTGTCAATCGCCGCCGCGCGGCGTGCGACGGCATCCAGTGTCTCGTAACTGGTGTCAATTGCTGTGCCGGGGCTGTGCCAATGTGCGGGCGCGTACTTGGCCACGTTGTCCGCGTTGAATAAATAGGGCTTACTGCTGCCCGTGCCTGCTACCCATTGCCAGCTCAAATGGTTGCTGGCCAGATCGCCGTCCAGCAGGTGGCCCAGCATCCACTGCGCACCCGCATGCCGGTGCACCTTGCGCAAGTGCACCAAGTAGCTGGCCAGCCACATGCGGGCATGGTTGTGCACATAGCCTGTTTCGTACAGTTCGCGCACTGCCAGATCGATAGCCGGAATGCCGGTGCGGGCCTCCAGTACATCGGCTGGCATGTCGGATTGGTAGGCGTGCTCAGGCAAAAGACCGTCGTGGATGGATTGGTGAATGCCAGTGCCCAAGTGCTCCCACACATGGTGCCAATAGGCGCGCCAGCCTAGTTCAAAAACCAGCCTGTGCTTGGCGTCCAGCGGGTGTCGCGCGTTTACTGCGTCAAACACATCGCGCAGGTTCAGCACGCCGTGGGTCAGGTAGGGCGACAGGCGGGTGACCGCGCCGTCCAGCGCATTGCGCGTGCGGGCGTAGGCGGCGGGGTTGACGGCATTGAGGCGGGCCTGGGCTGCTTGAAGCGTAGGCTCAAAGCGCAGGGGATCAAACTGGGTCATGCCGCGTTACCTGCTGGGGCGCTGGATAACTGTGCCTGCCGGTGCGCGCTGGCTTGTGCGCTGATGGCTTCGCGTGCCGGGCCGTCCAGCCGTGCCAGGTTTTTAAGTTGCATGGCCATGCGCGGGTTTTTCTTGAGCAGAACCTCGTGGCGGTTCAAAAAATCCCAGTACAGGGTGGTGAAGGGGCAGGCGGCTTCTCCGGTGCTTAAAGCCGGGTCATAACGGCAGCCCTTGCAGTGGTTGCTCATGCGCTGGATGTATTTGCCGCTGGCCACATAGGGCTTGCTGGCCATCAGTCCGCCGTCGCCAAACTGCCCCATGCCCAGCGTGTTGGGCAACTCCACCCATTCCACGGCATCCACATAAACGCCAAGGTACCAGGCGTGCACTGCTTGCGGCTTCACGCCCAGCAGCAGGGCGTACAGCCCGGTCACCATCAGGCGCTGAATATGGTGTGCGTAGCCGTGTTCCAGGGTCTGGCCAATGGCGTCTTTCAGGCAGGCCATGTCGGTGTCGCCCGTCCAGTACCAGGCAGGCAATTCGGCTTGTGCATCCAGCGCGTTGCGCTCCAGGTACTCGGGCATGTGTGTCCAGTAAATGCCGCGCACGTATTCGCGCCAGCCCAATATTTGCCGGATAAAACCTTCTACCGCAGCCAAGGGCGCGTGGCCGGTGCGGTAGGCGCCTTCAGCGGCCTGCACGACCTCACGCGCTTGGAGTAATTTGAGGTTGAGCGCACAGCTCAGGTGTGAGTGGTAGAGCCAGACTTCGCCTGACCACATGGCATCCTCGTACTTGCCAAACAGCGGCAGGCGCTGTTCTATGAACGCCTGCAAAGCCATCAGCGCTTGTGCGCGCGAAACTGGCCAGCCAAAACTGTGCAATGTTCCGGGGTGGCTGGCGAATTGCGTGTTGACCAGCGCGATGACGTCCTGCGTGGTGGCATCGGGTGCAAACCGCGTGGGCGGCGGCACATTCTGCGGGCCAGCCTTGCCAAAGGATTCACGGTTGTCGGCGTCAAAATTCCACTGCCCACCCACCGGCTCTTTGCCCTCCATCAGGATGCCATTTTTAACGCGCAGCTCGCGGTACCAATATTCCAGGCGCAGTTGTTTACGGCCTTTGGCATGCGCTGCAAAGTCACGAATGGTGCTGAAGAAATGGGTGTCGTCGCGCAAGTCCAGTGGCAGCCCGTGTTGCGCCGCCACAGTGCGCAGGCTTTGCAGCACGCGCCAGTCGCCGGGTGCGGTCACCACCAAGCCCACAGGGCGCAACCGGGTGATCGCTTTGTCTAATTCGAGAGCCAAGGTCCCTGCGTTGCGGTCGTCGTCCAGTTGCGTGTAGAGCAGCGGCAGGCCCCGCTCGCGCAGTTCATCGGCAAAGTGCCGCATGGCGCTCAAGAAAACCGCAATACGCTGCTTGCCAGACCACACATGGGTGGACTCCTGTGCCACCTCGGCCATCCACACCACGTCTTGCGCTGGGTCGATATCGTGCAGCGCAGAAGATTGGCTATCAAGTTGGTCCCCCAGCACGATAACCAGATGGCGCACCGTGGCGGGCAAAGGTGCAAGCTGCGCAGGAAGGCCCGGTGCAAAACCCCGATCTAGTTTGGTAGATTCGTTTGATGCATTCATTTGGGGTCCGTTTCAATATTTTTACAGCTTGGAGCAATCAGGGATCAGTCAACGCAGCTGCTTTTTCAAGAACCGGCTCGAGTTGGTGGGAATTCTCACCGAAACAGCGTTCCATCCTGTTTTGAGGGTTATGGCGGAATCAGCACTGGTGCGTGCTTTTGCTATCTATTTAGGAGCTGCTTGCGCATACCCCACGGGGGCTACAGCCCTAAAATGCGGTGGATTCGGGTACGAAGTGCACAGTTTTTACATCCAGCTTCTGCAGAACATGCGCATGCAGCTATCAAAAACGCAGCAAATCAGAATGTGCGGTCACGCGGGAGACGCTGCATTCAAGACCTTCAGTTGCTGAAGCAACGCGGGAATATCCGTTTCAACAATGCTCCAAAGGGTATCGTTGTCTATGCCCAATAGAAGCGCCATTCGCGTTGCGCCGTCACCTCAGACATGTACCGCATCCCGCTCGACAAAGGGGCGTAATTCGGGGCGCAAGGCTTTGTCAGTCACCAAATCCACCGGGCAACCAAACAGATCTTCCAAGTAAAACTGCACGCCAAAATAGCGCGCCGATGTGGCCGGACCGTCAAACGCCACGAGTACGTCCACATCGCTGTGTTCAGTGGCACTATCACGCGCGGTGGAACCAAACAGAGCAATGCTCGACACACCAAATCGACTGACAAGATGTGTCTTGTGCTGGGACAACAATTGGATGGCGGCGGAGTATGCGTAAGCAATGGGATGGCTCTGGTGGTGCGTGTCATGCCCTTAATTTGGAAATGGGTCAAGGTCCGTGTCGTTCAAATCAGGCTCAGGCTTTCAATCGCTTGGACGCCTGCAAATACACCTCGTTATGGTCACGCCCCACAGCGATGACTACTACTACCAGCCGCTGGTCAATGACTTCGAAAACCAAGCGATACCCGGCGTCACGCAACTTGATCTTGTAGGTGTTTTGCAAGTCGCCATGCAGCTTGGCAGATGGCACATGTGGGGTTATCAGGCGTTTGGCAATCTGCTTTTTAAACAGGGCACGTATGGATCCATCCAGCCCCTGCCACTCTTTCAGTGCTGTTTCGTCAAACTCCAGCTCATAGGTCTTCAAGCGACACCTTGACCCGTTTGCCCCCTTGGCGCTGCTTTACCACCTTGATCAACTCTGCATCATCCAGTCGGTCCAGCAGGGCTTCGTAGGCCTTGGCAGACAACAAATATGCTGCAGGTCGGTTGTGGTTTAGCACCGCAATAGGGGCATCGCCGGCGTCCTCCAGAATGCCACTTGGGTTGCGGCGCAAATCGGTCATGCTGACCGTGGTGTTGGCATAAATGGCGTGGGTAGTGTTCATGGTTAAATTGTGCTTTATTTAATGCATTTTTAAGCACATTTCTTTCGACGTCAATCAGAGTTGCGGCTTACCCCTGACCGACCTGAAGATTGGTGGCGGCAAGATTGACCTAGTGCGCTTTTTCGGGCTGATCGAGAAAGCACCCGGCACCTTTGTTATCGTCCCAAAATAAGTGCTAAAAGTGCCGCTAAGCCGCGTGGAGTATGCGTAAGAAGCTCTTAAATAGATAGCAAAAAGGTTGCTGGCGACAGTCAGATCTTTGGCGCTGGAGCCGTGCCCGCTTTCTTGGCGACGCGGTCCCAGTCCTTCAGCGTCTGCAGCAGGCGGTTTTTGGCGTCCGTATGGTTCTTGCTGAAGTTGTCAGTTAGGCGCGTGCGCAGAGCCAAGTCTGGAGGCGGCGCGGCCAGCGCCTTGAGCCGGTCGATCACCAGCCCACCCTCCAGCCGGGCGTTGAAATTGGCATCGCTGGCCAGTAGCTCCGGGACCAAGGGCCAGCCGCAAGCCTTGATCATTTGCAGGAGTTTCCAGTCGTTCATCGGCTCCTACGCACCTGTTTCGGCAAGGTTTGCTATTCTTTTAGGAGCTGCTTGCGCACATTCCGCGGGGGCTGCAGCCCTAAAAGGCTTAAAAATCAGACCACTTTGGCAATGGATGCGCAAACGTAGTCAATGTTCTTGCTGTTGAGTGCGGCCACACACATGCGGCCGGTGTCGGTGCCGTACACGCCAAACTCATTGCGCAGGCGCACCATCTGGTCTTTGGTCAGGCCGGAGTAGCTGAACATACCGATCTGGGTGGTGATGAACGACATGTCTTGCTTCACACCAGCGGCCTTCAGGCCGTCCACCAGCTTTTGGCGCATGGCCTTGATGCGCACACGCATTTCGCCCAACTCTGCTTCCCACTGCGCGCGCAGCTCAGGCGTGCCCAAGACTGCGGCAACCACGGCGCCACCGTGGGTGGGTGGGTTGCTGTAGTTGGTGCGAATCACGATTTTGAGCTGAGACAGCACGCGGTCGGCTTCGTCCTTGCTCTCGCACAGCACGCTCAATGCGCCCACGCGTTCGCCGTACAGGCTGAAGCTTTTGCTGAACGAGGTCGACACAAAGAAGGTGAGGCCAGAGGCCACAAACTGCTGAATGACGGCACCGTCTTCCTGCAAACCGTAGCCAAAGCCTTGGTAGGCCATGTCCAAAAATGCGACCAGGCCCCGAGCCTTGACAGCAGCCACCACCAAGTCCCACTGGGCGGGGGTGATGTCGTAGCCGGTGGGGTTGTGGCAGCAGGCGTGCAACACGACCACGGTGCCAGCGCTAGCAGCGTTCAGGTCGGCCAGCATGCCGTCAAAGTCGACACCACGGTTGGCTGCGTCGTAGTAGCGGTAGCTTTCAACCGTAAAGCCCGCGTTGGTGAACAGGGCGCGGTGGTTTTCCCAGCTGGGGTCGGAAATCAGAACCTTGGCGTTGGGGTTGAGGCGCTTCAGGAAGTCGGCACCAATTTTTAGTCCGCCCGTGCCGCCAATGGCTTGCACCGTGGCCACGCGGCCGGAGGTGACGGGTTCGCTGCCTGCACCAAACACCAAGGTTTTGACACCCGCGTCGTAGGCCGCGATGCCATCAATCGGTAAGTAGCCACGGGGCTTGGGGGATTCCATCATGGTTTTTTCAGCGGCCTGTACGCACTGCAGCAAGGGGAGCTTGCCGTTGTCGTCGTAGTACACGCCCACGCCCAAGTTCACTTTGGCCGGGTTGGTGTCGGCGTTGAATTGTTCGTTCAAACCCAAAATTGGGTCACGGGGGGCCATTTCGACGGCGGAAAAGAGAGACATGGATGGGTCCTGTGAAGAGAGGGCCTTTATTTTAGCGGTGCGCTATCCGGACATCAGCTTTTTTACCAAATCGGCCGTGGTGGAGGCTTTGTATTTGCGCATCAGGCGGGCGCGGTAGATTTCCACCGTGCGGTGGCTGATGCCGAGCACTTTGCCAATTTGCTTGGAGGTCAGGCCCTGCATCAGGTGGGCGGCAACTTCGCGTTCACGCCCGGTGAGTTCGGCTTTGACCGGGCGGCGAGCGCTGAGGTCCTCAAAGCACCAGATACCCGCCTCATGTGGGGTGTCCCGGTTGAGTGCACGTCCGGTCACATGGCACCAGAAGGCCTCACCCTTGAAGCGGCCATCCAAGCGCCTCATGATGCGGTCGTCAGCGTAGGTCCCGCTGCGGTTCAATATGGGGGCAATGCGCGCGCCCGTGCGTTCAAATTCGTCTGCGCTGGGGTAAAGCACCTGAAACGACTGGCCTACCAGTTGCTCGCGCGCAGCGCCAAACATGTCGCACAGATGCTGGTTGCAGTCCACAATGCTGCGGTTGCTGGACAGCGCCAAGCCCACGGGGGCTTGTTCGAAAGCGAGGCGGTAGTTGATGTCCATAGGGTTGGGCTTTACGGGAAACTACGTATGCAATTAGGTATTATCGTAACGCCATTGTTTCTTAATTGGAGAAAAGCACTGTGAACAAAATTTACCCCAGCGCGGCCAACGCGCTCGAAGGCATTGTCAAGGACGGCCAGTTGCTGGCGGTGGGTGGCTTTGGCCTGTGTGGCATTCCCGAGGCGCTGATTGACGCTTTGAGAGACAGCGGCGTCAAAGACCTGACCGTTATCTCCAACAACGCAGGTGTTGACGGCTTTGGCTTGGGCAAGCTGCTGGAAACGCGCCAGATCACCAAAATGATTTCCTCGTATGTGGGCGAGAACAAGGAGTTTGAGCGCCAGTATCTGGCCGGTGAATTGCAGCTGGAGTTCACGCCCCAAGGCACGCTGGCCGAGAAGCTGCGCGCCGGTGGCGCTGGCATTCCGGCATTCTTCACCAAAACGGGTGTGGGCACCTTGGTGGCCGAGGGCAAGGAGTTGCGCGAATTTGACGGTGAAACCTACGTGATGGAGCGGGGCTTGCTGCCGGATGTGTCGCTGGTCAAAGCGCACCGTGCAGACAAATCCGGCAACCTGCAGTTCCGCTTTACGGCACGCAACTTCAACCCGGCGGTGGCCATGGCGGGCAAGATCACTGTGGTGGAGGTGGAAGAGATTGTGGAAACCGGCGACATCCCGCCTGATCAGGTGCACCTGCCCGGTATCTATGTCCACCGCATTGTGCTCAACGCCACACCCGAAAAGCGCATCGAAAAACGCACCATTACCGAGAAAGCTGGAGTTTAAATATGAGCTGGAATCAAGACCAAATGGCCGCCCGTGCGGCGCAGGAACTGGAAGACGGTTTCTACGTGAATCTGGGTATCGGCATTCCCACCCTGGTGGCGAACTTTGTGCCCGCCGACAAGGAAGTCTGGCTGCAAAGCGAAAACGGCATGCTGGGCATTGGCCCGTTCCCCACGGAAGACGAGGTGGATGCCGATTTGATCAACGCCGGCAAGCAAACGGTGACCACCATCAAGGGCTCCAGCATTTTTGGTAGCCACGAGAGCTTTGCCATGATCCGCGGTGGCAAGATCAACCTGAGCATCTTGGGTGCCATGCAGGTGAGCGAGAAGGGTGATCTGGCCAACTGGATGATCCCGGGCAAGATGGTCAAGGGCATGGGCGGCGCCATGGACTTAGTGGCAGGTGTGAAGCGCGTGATTGTGCTGATGGAGCATGTGGCCAAAAAGAAGGACGGCACCGAAGACCTGAAGATACTGCCCCAGTGCACCTTGCCTTTGACCGGCGTGGGCGTGGTGGACCGCATCATCACCGATTTGGCCGTGATGGATGTGACGCCGCAGGGTCTCAAAATCGTCGAATTGGCACCGGGAGTCACCCGCGAAGCGCTGCAAGCCAAGACGGGCGTCACCCTGATCTGAGCCGGTGTGGGGAGCGGGTAAACTAGCGCGCAGCAACACACGGGGAATACATGTCCAGAGCATTTAAATTTTTAGCGTTTATCTACTTTGTGGTCTTGATGACCACGGGGGTATTCATGGTGCTGATCGTCAATGCAGACGAGGCGTCCGCGCCTTGGATTGCCTTGCTGGTGCGTAACCACGGTATTGTGTTTGTATGGCACTTGAGTTGCTGGATGGTCATGGGCATGTTTTCGAACTACTACTGGGACTTGTTCAATATGGGCAAGGGCCTGGAGTCGGTTCAGGTCGAGCGGATTATTTTGCCGCTGCTGGTGTCGCCGATTGTGTTTTACCCTACCTACAACCTGTGGCTCTCCAGCGCTTCGCAGAGCTACATCTTGTTTGAAGTGATTGCCTTCCAGGGTGGCTTCTTCTGGCAGGCTTTGTTTACCAAGGCCAAGCCCATTGAGCAGGCGACGTCCATTCCCTGGTCTGTGAACAACAGCACGCGTGCCAGCCACGCCAAGGCTGCTGCAACTGCAGCATCTTCCGCGCCCCAAGGGCAAGACCTCGGTCGCTAGACGCCACGGTTAATTTCAACCTTATAGGCTGGCAACCATTACGGGGGTCAGCATGGGTTGCTGATCTGAAAGCTGGATCATTGTCTGCAGTTGCGCACGAGCCGCAGATGCCCCAGCCGTATCCGCCGTATGCACTACGGCCAATAAGTCTCCCGCCTGCACGCGCTGTCCTACTTGAACAAATTGCGTGAATCCCACACGCGCATCCACGGTGTCGCTGGCCATGCGCCTGCCGCCACCCAATTCGATCACCAGCAGCCCAATATCACGTGTGGCCATGCCACTGACCCAACCGCTGTGGCTGGCGCAAATGTCCATCTGCACCGGTGCGACTGCCAGGTAGTGGCTGGGGCGATCACAAAAATCACTCGGGCCACCCAACGTGGTGACCATGCGGGCAAAGTGCTCCAGCGCTTTCCCGCTGGCAAGCGCCGTGTCCACTTTTCGCAGCGCCTGTGCCTCGTCCGCGGCCAGTTTGCCGATCAGCAGCAGCTCCGCACTCAGGCGGCGCGTGACTTCATTCAGGCGGGCCTCCTGGCGCTCGCCCTTCAAGAAGGCCACGGCTTCATGTACCTCCACTGCGTTGCCACAGGCCTCGCCCAGCACCTGGTTCATGTCGGTCATCCATGCCCGGGTGGGTAGTCCGGCACCGTTGGCCACGGTCACCAAGGATTGCGCCAGCTCCTGCGCCATGGTGGGGGAGGCCGCAAAGGCGCCATTGCCTACTTTTACGTCCATCACCAGCCCGTGCAGTCCAGCGGCCAGCTTTTTCGACAAAATGCTGGCGGTGATCAGTGCGATGGATTCCACCGTGGCGGTGACATCGCGTATGCCGTACAGGCGGCGGTCTGCGGGTGCCAGTTCGGCGGTCTGGCCGATGATGGCGCAGCCGGCGGTCTGCAGTGCGCGGCGCAGGGTGTCGGTGTCGGGGGCGGTCTGGTAGCCGGGGATGCTGTCAAACTTGTCCAGTGTGCCGCCCGTGTGGCCTAGGCCACGCCCCGAAATCATGGGTACAAAACCACCACAGGCGGCCACGATGGGCGCCAGCATCAGGCTCACCTTGTCGCCCACGCCGCCGGTGGAGTGCTTGTCCAGAATCGGGCCTTGCAGGTTTGCACCACTCCAGTCCATCACCTGGCCTGAGCGGGTCATGGCGCGGGTGAGGTCAATCGTTTCACCGCTACCCATCCCCTTGAGAAACATCGCCATGGCCATCGCTGCGGCTTGGCCTTCGCTCCAGTCGTGGCTGGTCAGCCCGTGGACAAATGCATCGATTTCCTGGCTGGTGAGGGTATGACCGTCCCGCTTGCGGCGGATGATTTCTTGGGCCAGCATGGGTGCGTATTGGGTAGGTTGGGTGGCTAATAGGTGCCCGCAGGTGCGGGCGTGGTGGTGTTGCTGCCACCCAAAATCGTTTCAATGTCGTCCAGCACACTGCTGGCGCCGATGCGAAAGCGTGCTGGGGTTAGTGCCTGGGGTCCCAGCAGTGCGCTGAACAGGTCCAGGTAGACGGCTGCATCGGCCACGGTGCGAATGCCACCCGAGGCTTTGAAACCGACACGTTGGGCGGCATGCGGGTCGGCGGCAATGGTGGCGAGCATGGTGCGCGCGGCCTTTTCGGTGGCGTTGACGGGCGTTTTGCCTGTGCTGGTTTTGAGAAAATCGGCACCTGCGTCCAGACTCAAACGCGATGCGAGTGCAATCAAGGCATCACTCTTCAATTCACCGGTTTCCAGAATCACCTTTAGCAGCAGACCGGGGCAGGCCTTGCGCACGGCCCGCAGCAAATGCGCCACTGCGTGCGTATCACCCGCCATCAGCGCTTTGTAGGGCAGCACCACATCCACTTCTTGTGCACCGCTTTGCACGATGGCGTGGGTGTCACGAACTGCGCTCTGAAGATCAGCGTCGCCGTGCGGAAAGTTGGCCACGGCTGCGACCGCAATGTGGGTGGGGAGCTGGGCTCTGGCAAAGGCGGCCAGTCGGGGCCACACACACACCGCGGCGACCGGGCCAAACGGGCCTTGTGCCCGCGCACACAGGCGGGCAATGTCAGCCTCGGTATCGAGTTCGTTCAGGCTGGTCAGGTCCAGGCATGAAAGGGCTGTGCGGGCGCTAGCGCGCAAATCGTTCGGGTGGTCGGCAGTCGGGGTCATGGGTTCGGTTCAGTCATAGGCAGTTCAATGCCAGCAATGATGGCCGCAAGCAAACCACTTGCAGCCTCACTGCTGGACTTTGCTTGCGACAAGGTGTGGGCATGGCTGAGTTGTTCGTTGGACAGGCCCGCGCCCATGTTGGTGATGAGCGACAGGGCCAGTACCCGCATGCCCGCATGGCGCGCCAGAATAGTCTCGGGCACGGTGCTCATGCCCACGGCATCGGCGCCCAGGCGTGCCAGCATGCGGATCTCGGCCGGGGTTTCAAATTGCGGACCAAACGCCCATGCATACACGCCCGTGTGCAAGGCGATGCCGCGCGCGGCGGCCACGCGGATGGCCTGCGCCCGCAGGGCCGGGTCGTAGGCGTCCACCATGCTCACAAACCGTTCTGATCCAATTTCATTAATCAACGGTGAGCGCTGTGGCAGGTTGATGTGGTCGTCCAGCACCATCAGGCTGTGCGGTGGCATCTCAAGACGCAGGCTACCCGCCGCGTTGGTTTGCACCAAAATTTCGCAACCCAGGGCGCGCAGCACGCGCAGCGGTGCTTTCATGGCGTCCACGGCACCGGTCTCATAGCCGTGTTGGCGCCCACTCATGACGGCGACTTCTTGTTCGCCAATACGGCCGAGCCACAACTCGCCGCAGTGCCCGGCAACCGTGGCATGGGGGAACCCTTCCAGATCCGCGTAGGGAATGCGAATCGGGCTTTGCACATGCGCGGTTAATCCGCCCCAGCCCGAGCCCAGCACCACGGCGACGCGGGGGCGCACCTGGGGTGCCAGCAATTGCAGGGTCCGCAGGGCCGGGTAGGTGGGTGTCGATGTTGCCACGGTGGTCATGGTGTGGGAAGGTGCTCAGGCCCGAAGCTTTGCGGCAGCAGTTGGGCCAGCGTGTAGCGCGGCCCCAATGCGGTGTCATTGGCCGTGAAAATGGGCGTGTCCTGCGCACAAAATTCGCGCAGCTTTTGGCGGCAACCGCCACAGGGCGTCACCCATGCCCCACCGGTTCCGACCACCAGCACGCCCCGCGCTCGGGTGCTGCCCGCCAGCACCATGGCACTTAAGGCACTGGCTTCAGCGCACACACCTTCCGGGTAAGCCGCATTCTCCACGTTGCAGCCTGCGTGGATGCGGCCCTGGTCGTCTAGGATGGCTGCTCCGACCTGGTACTTGGAGTAAGGCGCGTAGGCCTTGCCGTGCGCCGCGCGTGCGGCCTTGAGCAATTGATCTTGTTGGGCTTCAGTGGGGAGTGTGTGGGGCATGCTTCGCATAATAGCGCCGCCGATATCAGGGCGGATGTGGCGCTGTAGCACCCACCACCGCCCGCAACAGTGCGCCGGCGGTTGCGGCAACCAGTTGCAGGTTTTGAACGCGATCTTGCTCGATGAGTTGCAGCGCCAACTCATTCACGCCGCCGACCACCGCCATGGCCATCTCGGGGGCCAGCACGTCGCGGCCTTCCGAGGCGTTGATGACCTTGCACATGAAGTCGGCAATCTCCTGGTTCACCCGCCTGCGTGCCGCCAGGCCCGGTGCGCCCAGGCCCAAAATCTCGACAAACAAGGTGCGCATGAGCAGCGGGTTGCGTTGCAGGCAGTTCAGGTAGGCCACCATGGCCACTTCCACCTGGGTTTGCCAGCTGCGGTGCGGGTCCAGTGACGAACGCAGGGCATTGAGCGCATTGCGACTGGCCGACTCGTACAGGGCAATCAAACAGTCGGCCTTGGTTGCAAAGTGTTCGTAAAACGTGCGCCGCGAGACGCCGGCCTCACGCACGATGTCAGCAATGGTGCTGTCGCCATAACCTTTGGCCGTGACGGCTTGCGCCATGCCAATGAACAGACGCTGGCGGTGTTCAGCGGTTTCCGGGGTGAGAGTGCTTGCGTCCATGGTGGAGGTGTCGTCCATTCATTAGAGGAGTTTGCCTAGAGTATGAAGAATACCTGATTTGGTACTTGACGGTACCAAGCTGGGGACGCATGATTTCGGGTGTTGGTACGTACACGTACCGTTGTTATTCAATCCGGAACCAAAACATGACTGACTCTTACCTGCATTTTGCCAATTCCCCACTGGGTGCCAAGCTCGCAGATTCGTTGGGCCTGCCCAAGCCGCTGCCATTGGAGCGCTACAAGTCGGGCCAAGCCGTGGTCAAAGGATCGGTTTTGCTGGGCGGTGGCGGTGAGCCCCAGTTGCTGGAAGCGCTAGCGGCCGCATTCAAATCGATGGCCGTGCAAAGCTTGGCGCATGCCCAGTTGGCGCAATGGATTCCCGTGGCCAACAAGGCGGGCCTGATGACTGGCCGTTGGGGCGTGGACGGCAAGCCGGGCGAAAAGGTTAAAGCCTTGGTGTTTGATGCCACCGGCCTGACCGATAGCACGCAGTCGGATGCGCTGTACCAGTTTTTCCATGACGCCGCCCGCTCGGTGTTGCCTTGTGGACGCGTGGTGATCCTGGGTCGCCCGCCTGAGGGCTGCGCCACTGCTCGCCAAGCCACCATCCAGCGTGCGCTGGAAGGCCTGAGCCGTTCGCTGGCCAAGGAACTCAAGAAAGCCATCGCCGTGCAACTGGTCTATGTGGCCGAGGGTGCGGAAGACCAGTTGGAATCGACTCTGCGCTTTTTACTGTCCCCGCGCAGCGCCTATGTGTCTGCACAGGTCATCCGTGTCGGCCAGACCGTGGGTGCTTCGGTGGTTCCTGCCGACTGGGCCAAGCCCTTGGCTGGTAAAAAAGTGCTGGTAACTGGTGCCTCACGCGGCATTGGCGCGTCGATTGCCGAAGTCATGGCGCGCGAAGGTGCCACTGTGATCTGTCTGGATGTGCCACAAGCGCAACCTGGACTGGACGAGATTGCCGCCAAGCTTGGTGGTACCGCCATTGCGCTGGACATTGGTGCCGAGGACGCACCGCAAAAGCTGGTGGACGCCGCCAAGTTAGATGGTGGCTGGGATGTGGTGGTGCACAACGCGGGTATCACCCGCGACAAGACCATTGCCAACATGAAAGAGCACTTCTGGCAAATGGTGATCAACGTCAACCTGTCCACTCAGGAGCGCATCAACGACGCGCTGGTGGAGTCCGGTGCGTTGAAAGACGGTGGCCGCATTGTGTGCGTGTCGTCCATCTCCGGCATTGCCGGCAACTTGGGCCAGACCAACTACGCTTTGTCTAAGGCCGGTGTGGTGGGAATGGTGCAAAGCACCGCGCCCATTTTTGCCAAGAAGGGCATCACCATCAACGCGGTGGCACCGGGCTTTATTGAGACCCAAATGACCGCCGCAGTGCCCTTTGCCATCCGCGAAGCCGGTCGCCGTATGAATTCCATGAGCCAAGGCGGTCAGCCGCAGGATGTGGCCGAAGCTATTTGCTGGTTTGCCAGCCCAGCCTCCAGCGGTCTGACGGGCAACGTGGTGCGCGTTTGTGGACAAAGCCTGATTGGCGCCTAAGCGCGCTCCGGCAAAGAACTTATTCCCATGAAAACCATTGAAATCAACAAGCCGACGCACCCGCTGCAAATGTACGCACGTGCGCTGCTTTCAAGCACCAAGCGCCCGGGCGTGATCAAGGCCCTGTCCAAGGTGATCTACGTGCGCCCGAACGTGGTGCTGGATGCGGCCGACATTGCCGCTTACGCCAAGGTGTGCGGCTTTAAGGAGGCGCATGGTGTGCCGCTCATCTATCCGCAACTGCTGACTTTTCCGTTGGCGATGGCGTTTTTTGGCTCGGACCATTGCCCCTGGCCTGCCATGGGCACGGTGCATCTCGGTAACCGCATCCAGCAGCACCAGCGCCTGAACGCGGGCGATACCTTGCGGGTGGAGATGCGCACCGGCTCGCTGATCGCCCATGAAAAAGGCCAGATATTCAACCTGGAAATGGCGATTTTGCGCAACGACGAACTCGTTTGGGAAGCCACCCAATCGCTGCTGCGCATTGGTGTCAAAAATCCCGTAGGCCCTGAGTATGTCAGCGCAATCGGGTCGGAGTTGCCCCTGTCGCACCAGGCCGATTTTTCAGCGCCAGCCGACATCGGGCGCCGCTATGGCGTGGTGTCGGGCGACCTGAACCCCATCCATGTATCGGCCCTGTCGGCCAAGCTTTTTGGCTTTCGCCAGGCCATCGCGCACGGTCTGTGGACCAATGCGCGTGCGCTGGCGGCATTGCTGCCGAGTGCGCCTTTGGCGCAGGCCGAAATGACAGTGGAGTTCAAGACCCCCTTGTTCCTGCCCGCCCGAGCGTCCTTATGGGCGACCCGCCAACTGAAGGGGCCGCTTCCCGACAACGCCTTGTTTGAAGTGCGCAACGCCCGGGGCGACAAGCCCCACCTGCGCGCACAACTGGCCTACAAAGTCGATCAAGGCGCCTAAACCCGACGCCGTATTCAGCGTTTCGCTTATAACCATTTTTCTGAGATAAGTCACCATGACCACTACCATTCGCCGCGTCGCCATTTTGGGCGGCAACCGCATTCCGTTTGCCCGTTCCAACACCGTGTACTCCACCGTCTCCAACCAGGAGATGTTTACCGCCACGCTGCAAGGCTTGGTGGACCGTTTCAATCTGCACGGCGAGCGCTTGGGCGATGTGGTCGGTGGTGCCGTCATGAAGCATGCGCGTGACTTCAACTTGGTGCGCGAATGCGTGCTCTCCACCACGCTGTCGCGCGACACCCCCGCGTTTGACTTGCAGCAAGCCTGTGGCACTGGTCTGGAAGCTGCCATGGTGGTGGCCAACAAGATTGCTTTGGGCCACATTGAGTGCGGCATTGCCGGTGGTGTGGATACCACCTCGGACGCGCCCATTGGTCTGAACGAAAAACTGCGCAAGATCATGCTGGAAGCCTCGCGCGCCAAGACCACGGCGCAGCGCCTGACCGCGTTGTCCAAAATCCGCGCTGCCATGCTGGTGCAACCTGCCTTGCCACGCAATGGTGAGCCGCGCACCGGCTTGTCCATGGGCGAGCATGCTGAACAGATGGCCCAGCAGTGGAATATCAGCCGCGAAGACCAGGACGCGCTGGCCCTGAAGAGCCACATGAACCTGGCCAAGGCTTACGACGATGGCTTCTTCAACGACCTGATGACCCCGTTCAAGGGCGTGAGCCGCGACAACAACCTGCGTGGTGACCTCAGCATCGAAAAACTGCGCTCGCTCAAGCCCGTGTTTGACAAAAAAGTGGCACCGGAAAAAGGCACGCTCACCGCCGGCAACTCCACCCCCCTGACCGACGGTGCGTCCGCCGTGCTGCTGGCCAGTGAAGAATGGGCCAAGGCGCGCAACCTGCCCGTGTTGGCCTACATCACCTTCAGCGAAGTGGCTGCGGTTGATTTCTTCGACAACGACGCCAAAGAAGGTTTGCTGATGGCGCCCGCCTACGCCGTGCCGCGCATGTTGGCCCGCGCCAACCTGAAGCTGCAGGACTTTGACTACTACGAAATCCATGAAGCCTTTGCCGCACAGGTGCTGTGCACCCTGAAAGCCTGGGAAGACAAGAAGTTCTGCAAAGACAAGCTGGGTCTGGACAAGCCGCTAGGCAAGATCGACATGAAGAAGCTCAACATCAACGGCAGCTCGTTGGCGGCGGGTCACCCCTTTGCCGCGACAGGTGGCCGTCTGGTGGCCACGCTGGCCAAGATGCTGGACCAAAAGGGCTTGGGCCGTGGCCTGATTTCCATCTGCGCCGCAGGTGGTCAGGGCGTGGTTGCCATCATCGAACGCTGATCGTTCGCCCATCAATCGTTAACTGAAAGTTAAACCATGGCACAGTACAAAGCCCCCCTGCGCGACATGCGCTTTTTGATGAACGAAGTGCTGGACTATCCCGCACACTACGCCAGCCTGTCCAACGGTGCAGACGCTACTCCCGATATGGTGGATGCCATTTTGGAAGGTGCGGCCACCTTGTGTGAAGAGGTGCTGGCACCACTGAACCAGTCGGGTGACAAAGAAGGTTGCGGGTTCAAAGACGGCGTCGTGACCACGCCCAAGGGCTTCAAAGAAGCGTACGCCCAGTTTGTGGAAGGCGGCTGGCAGGGCTTGTCGTTCCCCACCGAGTACGGTGGCCAGGGGCTGCCCATGTCGTTCAATATCTTCAAGTCCGAGATGATGGGCACGGCCAACTGGTCGTTCACCATGTACCCGGGCCTGAGCGTGGGTTGCCTCAACACCTTGTTGCAGTACGGCAGCGATGCGCAAAAGAGCCAATATGTGCCCGCGCTGGTGGCAGGCACCTGGTCCGGCACCATGTGCCTGACCGAGCCACAGTGCGGCACCGATCTGGCCCAGATCAAGACCCGTGCCGAACCGCAGAAAGACGGCAGCTACCAGATCACCGGCACCAAGATTTTCATCTCCGCCGGTGAGCACGACCTGACCGAAAACATCGTCCACATCGTGCTGGCCCGCTTGCCCGGTGCACCCGCTGGCACCCGCGGCATTTCGCTGTTTGTGGTGCCCAAGGTCAACGTCAACCAAGACGGCTCGCTGGGTGAACGCAATGGCGTGAACTGCGGCTCTATCGAGCACAAAATGGGCATCCGCGCTTCGGCCACGGCGGTGCTGAATTTTGACGCAGCGGTGGGCACTTTGGTAGGCGAGCCCAACAAAGGCCTGGAAGCCATGTTCACCTTCATGAACACGGCCCGCTTGGGCACCGCCATTCAGGGCGTGTGCCATGCCGAAGCCTCGTTCCAGGGCGCGCTGCCCTACGCCAAAGACCGCCGCTCCATGCGCGCGCTGTCGGGCAAGAAAGAACCTGAGGCCACGGCCGATTCCCTGATCTGGCACCCCGATGTGCGGCGCATGTTGCTCACACAAAAAGCCATTGCCGAAGGCGGCCGCTCCATGATTTATGACGCCGTCCAGTTGGGCGACCACATGTTCAACGCGGTAGCGGAAGGCGACGACGCCAAGTACAAAGAGTACGACAGCAAGCTGGGTTTCTTCACCCCCATTCTCAAAGGCTTCCTGACCGAGATGGGCTTGGAAGCGGCCAACCTGGGCATGCAAGTGTTTGGCGGCCATGGTTACATCCACGAGCATGGCATGGAGCAAATCGCCCGCGATGCACGCATCTCCACGCTGTACGAAGGCACCACCGGCATTCAGGCGCTGGACCTGCTGGGTCGCAAGGTGTTGCAGGGCTCCAAGGGCAAGTGCGTGCGCGACTACACCCTCACCATTTTGAAGTTTGCCAAGCCGCATCTGTTGTCCCTTGGCCCGCTGGGTTCCATGGCGCGGTCGCTGGCCATGCGTGCTGGTGAGTGGAATGTGCTGACCACCGCCATCATGCTGCGCGCCAACAAGGACCGTGAACTGGTCGGCTCTGCCAGCGTGGACTACCTGATGTATTCGGGCTACGTGATGATGGCCTACCACTGGCTACTGCAAGCCAGCAAAGCGGCCGAGCTGATTGCCAGCGGCGAAGGCAAGGATTCCACCGAGTTCTACCAGGCCAAAATCCAGACCGCCGAGTTTTACTTCGAGCGGATGTTGCCACGCGCCAACGGCCACCGCTGGGGGGCACTGGCTTCCACGCGCTCGGTCATGCAAATGGACAATGAGCACTTCGCCTTTGCCTGATTTTAATAGTCAAATAGGCCTCTAGCCCTTATGGAGTATGCGCAAGCAGCTATTAAATTAGTAGCAGCTTGTGCGGACTGCGCGGGCTTTGGCAGTCAGGCTTTTTGCAAAAGCCGCGGGTCGCCATTGCGGGCGAGCTCTCTGGAGGCCAGAAAAACCCGCCCCATGCTGGGAATCAACTCGGTCCAGGCCATGGGGTCGAGTTCTGGGGGGCGGCGCATTCCGGTGAGTGCTTTTCTGGGGGCTTCGCCTTCCCGGCAGGCAAAGGCTAGGCAGTTGCTGGCGCTGGGGTCGTTGACTTGCAAAACTGGGTCGGCAAAACTGCTTTGCAGGCGGTCCAGGTACAGGTCAAACAAGGTGCTGCACTTGTGAAGGTTGGACACCATCACACCGCCAGGCGTCAAAACGTCATGGCAGCAGTCGTAAAACTCCTGCGAACTGAGTCGCTTTGGCAGACCTTCTTCGTCAAATCCATCGGCCAGCAGGATGTCGTATTTCTGGTCTGTGTCGCGCACAAAGTCAGCCGCATCCGCCAATTGGACTGTGAACCGGTGGTCGTCCGCCGGGACTGCAAAATCGTCGCGCAGCGCCAGCACGTCGGGGTTGATTTCGATGACCGTGATCTGCGCATCGGGCAAATAGCGGTAACAAAACTTGGCCAGCGACCCGCCACCCAAGCCAATCATCGCAATGGTGCGGGGCAGGGGGTTGAACTGGAGAAACCCCATCATGATCTTGGTGTATTCGAACTGCAGCTCGTACGGGCGCTCGGTGTGCATTTTGCTCTGCACATCGCGGGTCGAAAAGAAGAGCGACTTGGTGGTCAGCGTTTCGTAGATGAAGGGCTTGACCGGAGGTTTATCGTGCACTTCTTATGGGGGGGTGGTGGAGCGGGTGATGGGAATCGAACCCACGTTATTTGCTTGGGAAGCAAGAGTCCTGCCATTGAACGACACCCGCGTGGATGTAAGGAAGAATTCTAATCCCCAAAATCCAGGGGTCACAATGTGGGGTTTGTACTCATGTGGTAACCACCATTGTGAAGCGTTCCGACAGGGGTAGTATGGGTGCAGCCCTATTTTGTCATTCCGAGTAACAGGAGTTCCACCGTCATGTATCGCCGCACACTGCTCACTTTCAGTCTTTTTGCTGTCTCCAGCGCTGTTTTTGCTCAGGGTTATCCCACCCGTGTTATCAAGCTGCAGGTCCCGTTCGCCCCGGGTGGAACGACCGACATCATCGCCCGGGTGATTGCTGACCCGCTCGGCAAGGTGTTAGGGCAGAGCGTTGTTGTGGAAAACAAGGCCGGTGGAGGTGGTGTGGTGGGTGCCAGTGAGACGGCCAAGGCCGCCCCTGATGGCTATTCCCTGGGGATGGCGACCGTGTCGACCGTGGCGGCCAATCCCGCCATCAACCCCAAGAACCCCTATAACCCATTGACCGATTTCACGCCGATCATCAACATCGCAGCGACCCCCAATGTGATCGCGGTGCACCCCAGTTTCCCCGCCAAAGACTACAAAAGTTTTCTGGCCGCCGTGAAAAGCAGTCCGGGAAAATACTCGTTTTCATCGTCGGGTACCGGTGGTATCGGGCACTTGCAAATGGAGTTGTACAAAAGCCTGACTGGGACCTACATCACCCATATTCCTTACCGCGGTGCAGGCCCGGCGCTGAACGATACCGTGGCCGGACAGGTCCCCATGATGTTTGATAATTTGCCGTCCGCGCTGCCGTTTATACAGTCGAACCGCCTGATTCCTATTGCGGTGGCTGCGCCCCAACGCCTTGCCCAGTTGCCCAATGTGCCGACCTTCAAAGAGGTGGGGCTGGAGCCTGTGAATCGCATGGCGTTTTATGGAATTTATGGCCCCAAGGGTATGTCCAACGACACGGTGAAAAAAATCAATGCGGCGGTGCTGAAGGTGCTGGCGGACCCGGCCGTCAAAAAACGCATTGAAGACACTGGGTCCTTCATCATTGCCAACACGCCTGAACAGTTTTCAGCACAGATCAAGGCCGAGTACGAAGTCTATAAAAAGGTGGTTGACTCCGCCAAACTGAGTCTGGAATGATCGCCTCAGGTGCGGCCGGCCATGCAGATATCGATACCTTCATAGATGCCCTCTGGCTTGAAGATGGCTTGTCGAAGAATACGTTGGAGGCCTACCGACGGGATTTGAACCTGTATGTGACCTGGCTAAGCCCACGCGACTTGAATGGCACCGCCGAGGTCGATTTGCAGGCCTACTTCACACATTCCCATGATGCGACCAAGGCCACCACCGCCAACCGGCGGTTGACCGTATTCAAACGCTATTTCCGCTGGGCCCTGCGTGAAGGGCTGGTGTCGGTAGATCCCACTTTGAAGCTGCAATCTGCCAAGCAGGTACTGCGCGTGCCCAAGACCTTGACCGAGGCCCAGGTGGAGGCCCTCCTGGCCGCGCCCGATACCAGTGAAGCTCTGGGTGTGCGTGACCGTACCATGCTTGAGCTGATGTACGCCAGTGGTCTGCGAGTGAGTGAGCTGGTAACGCTCAAGACACTCAATTTGGGCCTCAATGACAACGTGTTGCGGGTGATGGGTAAAGGCGCCAAAGAACGCTTGGTGCCGTTTGGTGAGGTGGCCAGCCAATGGTTACGCCGGTATTTGGGTGGAGTCAGAGCCGAGTTGTTGGCGGGCAAACAAACCAACGATTTGTTTGTCACCGTGCGCGGCACCACCCCCGGAACCGCAATGTCTCGCGTCATGTTCTGGATGGTGGTCAAGAAGTACGCGCTAGCGGCCGGCATTCAGTCACCCATGTCGCCACACACATTGCGCCACGCCTTCGCTACGCATTTGTTGAACCATGGTGCAGACCTGCGTGCGGTGCAGATGTTGCTTGGCCATGCCGATATATCCACCACGACGATTTACACCCACGTGGCAAGAGAACGGCTGGCGCAATTGCACGCGCAGCACCACCCAAGAGGCTAAGCCCCAGGCAACTTCTGACTACGCCCCGAGCGTGTCGGCCCAAGACAGGGCCTGCAGGTGGGCAGAGTTGATTTGGTTGTTGTTCAGTCCCAAATCGGTGGCGGCCTGCGCAAACGCAAGATCATCCCCCGTTTCGCAAGCGATGGTCAGTGCCAGAAATGGGGCCAGCGGCCCGGTGCGGTGCAACAGTGCATCGGTCACGTTGGCGGGCAACGACAACGTTGCAAGCGCCTCATCCATCGACACACCCAGCATCGCGTCCAAGAGGGAGAACACACCAACGACGAATGCGTTGTCGCACTCCTGCGTTGGCAGCAACTCCTCAGCCAGCAGCTCCATGAGTCGACCCCGAACAACGGCGGTGACCCCAATGGCAGGCGGCGTGTCCCCCGAAGTGGATGTTGTCATGAGCAGTGCCGCCCACTTGAACAGGCGTTGCAGCCCCAGTAGCATGACGGCGTGCTTGAAGGATGTGACTTCAGTGCGCATGCCAAACCCGGCGGAGTTAATGAAACGAAGCAGGTTGAATGAAAGTGTCGGATCGCGTTTGAAGACCTCTTCAATGTCAATGGTGCTGGCTTGTTTACGAACCAAATTGATCAAATGCAAAATATTGGTCTGCGTGGGTCTGACCGTGTGCCCGTGCAAGAGGACCGGTTTGGCAAACCAGTACCCTTGGAACAGCCCAACACCAAGCCCCGACACCAGCTGATATTGCTCGAGAGTTTCGACCTTTTCGGCGATCAGCAGCGCGGTAGTCTTGCTTTGCGCGAGCTTGACGAACGAGCCAACGGCGGGAACTTTCAGAAGTGAAAGATCAAATTTGATAAATGAGGCCAGTGGCAGCCAGGATTCGTAAGGCCGTGTCAATATGGAGTATTCAAAAGCAAGGCGAAATCCCCGTTTTTGAATCTCAATGAGGCTATGCAAGCGGTCTTGAACCTGGTCCACCTGTGACACTGGCAACGGTGGTATTTCAAGCACGACCCGTTCCGGTGAAACCAGGTCGAGATGTCCACCCGCAATACTGTCCAGTGTGCAATTGATGAAAAGTGTCTTGTTGCCCGCAATCGATTCCCCATCCGTCCCGGACAGCACGTTGAAAAGCAAGCGTGCATCAGTGGCGGCAGTGTGCGCATTGGGTTCAATGGATCGGTCAAACAACTCGTATCCAAAAACATCGCGGTCACTGTCCAGGATGGCCTGTCTTGCGATTCCGATTTTCTTGGGCGGGATACTTTGCTGGGGCGAGGCCGGGTTGCTTGATGTGGACATGGTGCAAGAGGTGCTGGTTCAGTGCATTCTAGACGTGCGGTATGAAGGGCAGTCATGCAAAAAAGCACTCCGCGTGCATCGTCTAATTTCCGTCCCTACAATTCCAGCTAATTTGATGAACAGGACATAACGTGGCAATCTACGAACTCGATAACATCGCCCCCCGCATGGCAGAGTCGGCTTGGGTAGCTGACAGTGCACAGGTCATGGGGAATGTGGAGCTGGGCGAAGACACCAGTGTTTGGTTTGGCGTGGTGGTTCGCGGTGACACCGAATGCATCACCATTGGGCGGGGCTCCAACATTCAAGATGCCAGTGTGTTGCATGCCGACGTTGGCAAACCTCTGACCGTGGGCAACAACGTGACGGTCGGCCATAAAGTCATGCTGCACGGTTGCACCATTGGCGATGGCTCACTCATCGGCATTGGTGCGGTGGTGTTGAATGGTGCCAAGATTGGAAAAGGCTGCATCGTGGGCGCAGGTGCTTTGGTCACCGAAGGCAAGGAGTTTCCGGACGGGTCCATGATTATTGGAAGTCCGGCCAAAGTGGTGCGTGAGTTGACCGAGCAGCAACAAGCAGGCCTCACACTGAGTGCCCTGCATTACGTTGAAAATGCCCGCCGCTTTAGGGCAGGGCTTAAGAAAATTGGATAAAGCGTATGTCTGAACTGCATAAATTTATATTTGATGGCCTGCCGGTGCGCGGAATGGTGGTCCGTTTGACCGACACCTGGACCGAAATACTGCGTCGCCGTGCCTCCAACAGCACGACGGGGGCATACGCTGCACCGGTGCGGGAGATGTTGGGTGAAATGGTGGCAGCGGCCACCCTGATGCAGTCCAACATCAAATTTGACGGCTCTTTGATTCTTCAGATATTTGGTGATGGCCCCGTCAAACTTGCCGTAGTGGAGGTGCAGCCAGATTTGGCATTGCGTGCGACGGCTACGGTGACCGAGCAGGTTGAGCCTGCAACCAGTTTGAGCCAAATGGTCAACGTCACGAACCAAGGGCGTTGTGCCATTACGTTGGACCCCAATACGAAGTTTCCTGGGCAGCAGCCTTATCAAGGCGTGGTGCCCTTGTTTGATGACCACGGTAAACCCATTGAAAAGGTCAGCGCGGTGCTGGAGCACTACATGCTGCAAAGCGAGCAGTTGGATACCACTCTGGTGCTGGCCGCCGATGAAAACGTGGCTGCAGGGTTGTTGATTCAACGCTTGCCCATGCAAGGCACGGCTAATTTGGCCGGCAGCATGGTGGCGAAAGAAAACGAAGACCAGATCGGGCTGAACGAACACTACAACCGGATCGCAATACTGGCCAGCAGCCTCAAGCGTGAGGAACTACTCACATTGGATGTGGAAACTATTTTGCATCGGCTTTTTTGGGAAGAGCAGATCACGCGGTTTGAGCCCTTGCAGGGTGATCTCGCGCCGCGGTTTGCCTGCAACTGCAGTCGTGAGCGGGTTGGCAAGATGATTGTTGGCTTGGGCCGGGAGGAGGCCGAGAGTATTCTTTCGGAGCGTGAGGATATCGAGGTCGGGTGTGAATTCTGCGGTGTTCAGTACCGGTTTGACCCGGTGGATGCAGCGCAACTTTTCTCGGCCGTTGCGCAGCGCTCAGATCCGCATTGAGTCGTCTGCCATCAGTTTGGTGAAGAGCCTGTGTTCGCAGTCTGAGTCTGAACACTTTTCGCAGTTCCACCGCCATGCAGATGGCTTGGTGGGGCGTGCGCGTGGTTTTTTTGTGTGGTGGAGGATGGTTTGCAGCGCGCAGTCCGTGCGGTCTGCACCAGTTCCGTAGACGACGGCGTAGTCCAGTTTGTTGGTTTGCAGTACCTCGCGCAAGCGGGCATCCACGATCGATGGTGCAAGCTGTCTATCACGCTGACCGCCACGTTGATCCAATGGCTGGTTTGGCAGGTCCAACCCCATGACCAATGTCAGCTCGTAGCCGCGGTGCTGGTCCAGCGCGGCTTCGTACCACGACGCATCGTTAAACAGGACATCACGGTTGACCGCGGCCATCAATGCAGGGGTGTCGGCAATTCGAAGGTCATTGGGGGTGGTATCGTCAATCAGACTCGCCAATGCCTGGGACAGTGCCCGCGCCAGTTGGGTCTTGCCTGTGCGCTCGGCACCCAAAATCGCAATTTGCATGGCAACGTCAGTGCCTGGCGCTAGCGAGCGATTTGGATATAAATCTCGTTCGCCTTGACCATGCCCAGCTCCGAGCGGGCCTTTTCTTCCACAATTTCAAGCCCCTCCTGGAGGTCATGAATCTCCGCGCTAAGGCGGTCGTTGGCAAGCGCAGCTTGGGCATTGCTGCGCGTTTGGGTTTCCAGTTGCCCATGCAACTTGGAAACATTGGGCACACTGCCCCTGCCAAACCACAATTGGCCGTGCAAGATCATCAACAAGATGATCAAAGCGGTCGGGACAATGCGGTTGCCCATCGGTGTTGACTACCGAAGGTTGTAAAACGCCGCACGCCCAGGGTAGACAGCGATGTCGCCCAAGTCCTCTTCGATGCGCAACAGCTGGTTGTACTTGGCCATGCGGTCGGAGCGGCTCAAGGAGCCAGTTTTGATCTGGCCTGCATTGGTGCCCACAGCAATGTCCGAAATGGTGGAGTCTTCGGTTTCGCCAGATCGGTGGCTGATGACGGCTGTGTAGCCGGCACGCTTGGCCATCTCAATGGCTGCAAACGTCTCAGTCAGGGTGCCGATTTGGTTGATCTTGATCAGAATGGAGTTGGCAATGCCTTTGTCGATGCCTTCTTTCAGGATCTTGGTGTTGGTCACAAACAGATCGTCACCCACGATTTGGACCTTTTTGCCCAAACGGTCGGTTAGCAGTTTCCAGCCTTCCCAGTCGTTTTCTGCCATGCCGTCTTCAATGCTGATGATGGGGTATTTGTCGACCCAGGTGGCCAGAATATTGGTCCACTCTTGCGCGTCCAGCGTGAGGCCTTCGCCAGCCAGGTGGTACTTGCCGTCCTTGTAAAACTCGGAGGCCGCGCAGTCCAGGCCCAGCGCGATTTGTTCGCCGGCTACATAACCAGCCTTGTCGATGGCTTCCAGAATCATCTGAATGGCAGCTTCGTGGTTGGGTACGTTCGGGGCAAAACCGCCTTCGTCGCCCACTGCCGTGCTGATGCCTTTGTCGTGCAAAATCTTTTTCAGGGCATGGAACACTTCAGCGCCGTAGCGCAGGGCTTCGCGAAAGCTGGGAGCGCCCAGGGGGATGATCATCAACTCTTGCAAGTCGAGGTTGTTGTTGGCGTGTTCACCACCGTTGATGACGTTCATCATGGGCACGGGCATTTGCACGGCTGCCATGCCGCCGAAGTAGCGGTACAAGGGCAAGCCAGACTCTTCGGCCGCAGCACGGGCCACCGCCATAGACACGGCCAGCATGGCATTGGCGCCAAGGCGTGATTTGTTTTCGGTGCCGTCTAGGTCGATCAGTGTTTTGTCCAGAAAAGCCTGCTCAGAAGCATCCAGACCCAAAACCGCTTCTGAAATCTCGGTGTTGATGTATTCAACTGCCTTGAGCACGCCTTTGCCGAGGTAACGCTTCTTGTCACCGTCGCGCAACTCAATCGCTTCACGCGAGCCGGTGGACGCGCCGCTGGGCACCGCAGCGCGGCCCATGGTGCCGGACTCCAGCAAAACGTCACATTCGACGGTGGGATTGCCCCGTGAATCCAAAATCTCACGGCCAACGATATCAACAATTGCGCTCATCGCTATTCCTTCAAATTAATACAAAAATCAAACCACCTGGTCCAGCCGCTCTGCCGGGTTCACTCAGCCAACAATGTACCCGGTCAGATGAAGCTATTTTCCAGGAACGGTGTTTTTTTGGTTACGTAATCCAGTGCAACCAAGGTCTCTAGCAAGGCCTTCATGTGTCGTAGGGGTACCGCATTGGGTCCATCACTCATGGCTTTTGAGGGATCCGGGTGTGTTTCCATGAACAGACCCGCCACACCCACGGCAACCGCAGCCCGCGCGAGAACTGGGACCATCTCGCGCTGCCCACCGCTGCTGGTACCCTGACCGCCTGGCAATTGCACCGAGTGCGTGGCATCAAAAACCACCGGCGCACCCGTGTCCCGCATGATGGCCAGTGAACGCATATCGCTGACCAGGTTGTTGTAGCCAAAGCTGGCACCGCGTTCGCAGGCCATGAAGTTGTCTTCGGACAGGCCAGCATCCCTGGCAGCCGCACGCGCCTTGTCGATCACGTTCTTCATGTCACCCGGGGCCAAAAACTGCCCCTTCTTAATATTCACTGGCTTGCCCGACTGGGCCACCGCGCGTATGAAATCGGTCTGACGGCATAAAAAAGCGGGGGTTTGCAGCACGTCCACCACGGCGGCCACCTGAATGATTTGGTCTTCCGAGTGGATGTCGGTCAGCACGGGAATTTGAAGCTCCCGTTTGACCTTGGCCAGAATCTCCAGCCCTTTTTCGATGCCGGGGCCGCGAAAGGTGCTGCCGCTGGAACGATTGGCCTTGTCGAAGCTGCTTTTGAAGATGAACGGGATGCCTAAACTGCTGGTAATTTCCTTGAGCGTGCCTGCCGTATCCATTTGCAGTTGCTCAGATTCGATTACGCAGGGGCCGGCAATCAGAAAAATTCGGTGCTCTAGCCCGATATCAAATCCACACAGTTTCATCAGTCTGCCACTTTCTGTTTGTTACCTTCGGATTGGTGGTCCAGCGCGGCCTTGATGAACGCATTGAACAGCGGATGCCCATTCCAGGGTGTCGATTTGAACTCGGGGTGAAACTGAACCCCCACATACCAAGGGTGCACGGCTTGCGGGAGTTCCACCATTTCGGTCAACTTCTCGCGCTGCGTCAATGCAGAGATGACCAACCCCGCTTCGCGCAACTGGTCTAGATAGTTGACGTTGGCTTCGTACCGGTGGCGATGGCGTTCAGTGACCACGTCCCCGTAAATGGAGTGTGCCAAGGTATTCTTGCTGACGTCGGAGCTCTGCGCACCCAAGCGCATGGTGCCACCCAAATCAGAGTCTTTATTTCGTGTCTTGATCGTGCCGTCAGTATCTTTCCACTCTGCAATGAGCGCGATCACCGGATGTGGGCTGTCGGGCTCAAATTCGGTGCTGTTGGCATCCTTCAGGCCTGCAACGTGACGGGCAAACTCAATGGTGGCGACCTGCATGCCCAGACAAATACCCAAATAGGGCACCTTGCTCTGGCGGGCAAAGCGTGCCGCAGTGATCTTGCCTTCGACTCCACGTTTGCCAAAGCCGCCAGGCACCAGTACCGCGTCGTACTTGGCGAGTTGCGCCACGTTGTCTTCGGTGATGGTTTCAGAGTCGATGTAGCCAATTTTGACCTTGGCATGGTTCTTCATGCCGGCATGGCGCAGCGCTTCGTTGAGCGATTTGTAGCTGTCGGACAGGTCCACATATTTGCCGACCATGGCAATGCTGACCTCGCCCTGTGGGTGTTCGGTTTCATAGACCAGATCGTCCCAGCGCTTGAGATTGGCAGGTGGCGTATTCAGACGCAACTTGTCGCAAATCAGACCATCCAGCCCCTGCTCATGCAGCATGCGGGGGACTTTGTAGATGGTGTCTACATCCCACATGGAGATAACGCCCCACTCGGGCACGTTGGAGAACAGCGAGATTTTGGAGCGCTCTTCTTGTGGGATGGGGCGGTCGGCACGGCACAGCAAGGCGTCGGCTTGAATACCGATTTCCCGCAGCTGCTTGGCGGTGTGCTGGGTCGGCTTGGTCTTGAGTTCACCGGCAGCCGCAATCCACGGCACATAGCTCAGGTGGACAAAAGCGGTGTTGTTGGGGCCGAGCTTGAGACTCATCTGGCGTACTGCTTCGAGGAAGGGCAGTGACTCGATGTCGCCCACAGTGCCACCAATTTCAACAATAGCTACGTCTACGGCATCCGACTCACCAAAACGGGCGCCGCGTTTGATGAACTCCTGAATTTCGTTGGTGACGTGGGGGATGACCTGCACGGTCTTGCCCAGGTAGTCGCCACGGCGCTCTTTGTCGAGCACGCTCTTATAGATCTGGCCCGTGGTGAAATTGTTGGCTTTGCGCATGCGTGTTTCCACGAAGCGCTCATAGTGGCCCAAGTCGAGATCAGTTTCTGCGCCATCGTCGGTGACGAACACCTCACCGTGTTGCAACGGCGACATGGTCCCCGGGTCCACGTTGAGGTAGGGGTCGAGCTTGATTAAAGTGACTGTGAGGCCCCGCGATTCCAAAATCGCAGCTAAGGAGGCTGAGGCGATTCCCTTTCCAAGGGAAGACACCACACCGCCGGTGACGAAGACAAATTTGGTCATATCCGGGCGAACCTGTAAGTTCGATGAGGTGGTAAAGCGAGATTATAGGGGTCTGCTACATTGCGGCCATCGTGGTTGAAAAATTTGGCAGGAACTCATGGATTTAAGCGGCAAACACATTGTTTTGGGACTCACCGGGGGGATCGCCTGTTACAAGGCGGCCGAGTTGTGTCGGGCGCTGGTCAAGGAGGGCGCAACGGTACAGGTTGTCATGACGGAGGCGGCAGGTCAGTTCATCACGCCGGTGACGATGCAGGCGCTGAGTAACCGGCCGGTGTACGACTCGCAGTGGGACGCCCGCGAGGACAACAATATGGCGCATATCAACCTCAGCCGGGAAGCCGATGCGATCCTGATTGCGCCTTGTAGTGCGGACTTTATGGCCAAACTGCTGCATGGCAGGGCGGATGACCTGCTCAGCTTGATGTGCCTGGCACGCCCCATGGATAAAGTGCCACTGCTGATAGCCCCAGCCATGAACCGCGAAATGTGGGCGCACCCGGCCACACAGCGTAATCTGGCGCAACTCCAAGTAGACGGCAGTGTCATCTTGGGCGTTGGCGTCGGGGATCAGGCCTGCGGCGAGACCGGCGATGGTCGCATGCTGGAGCCGCTGGAATTGCTGCAGGACGTGATCGCCTTTTTTCAGCCCAAGGTACTGGCGAGCCAGCATGTGCTGGTGACCGCAGGCCCAACCTTTGAGGCCATTGATCCGGTGCGCGGCATCACCAATTTGTCCAGCGGGAAAATGGGGTTTGCCATTGCCAGGGCGGCGCAAGAGGCAGGCGCCACCGTCACCCTGGTGGCCGGGCCGGTAAGCCTGCCTACCCCGCGGGGAGTGATGCGGATTGATGTGAAATCAGCATCAAATATGCTTCAAAGCACCGTGGAATGTGCGCAGGAAGCTACTATATTCATAGCAACAGCGGCGGTGGCAGACTGGCGTCCCGCCCAGGAGTCGGACCAAAAAATCAAAAAAGACGGCTCTGGCCAAACGCCCCAACTGTCTTTTGTAGAGAACACCGATATTTTGGCCACCCTTGCGCAATCAGTCCGCGCGCAAAGCGGCGCCTTGTTTTGCGTGGGCTTTGCTGCCGAGAGCCACGATTTGCTGGCCCACGCCACTGCCAAACGCATTCGCAAGGGCGTGCCCCTGCTGGTGGGTAACATTGGCCCGGACACCTTTGGTCAGGACGACAACGCACTGTTGCTGGTGGATGCGGCGGGCGCTTCGGAGATGCCACGCAACAGCAAGTTGGTCCTGGCGCGCCAATTGATGGCCGAAATCGCAACCCGACTTCGGGCTCCCTCACATTGAAAATTCAAATAATGAAAATTGACGTCAAGATCATCGACAGCCGTATTGCAGAGCAATTTCCCACCTATGCCACCCCGGGCAGCGCTGGGCTGGACTTGCGGGCATGTCTGGATGCGCCATTAACGCTGGCACCCAACGCCTGGCAACTGGTTCCCACCGGCATGGCCATTTACCTGGAAGACCCGGCCTATGCGGCACTGATCCTGCCGCGCTCCGGCTTGGGCCACAAGCACGGCATCGTGCTGGGCAATCTGGTCGGTTTGATTGACAGCGATTACCAAGGTCAACTGATGGTCAGCGCCTGGAATCGCAGCCCTGTTGAATTCACTGTCCAGCCGATGGAGCGCATTGCGCAACTGGTGATCGTGCCGGTGGTGCAGGCCCAGTTCAATGTGGTGACCGAGTTCCCCGCTTCGCACCGTGGCGAAGGGGGTTATGGCTCCACTGGCAAGGGCTAAGACCTTGCCGTTTTAGTGCAGGGTGTCGTTGCCGTCTGCGGCGGCGTGAACGGGCTGAATTCTGAAAAAATCGCTGCCTGTTGATCCTTGGGCGATTTCATCCTCGGTGGCTTCTCGTACCGATTCCACGGTTAGGCTGATGCGAATTGCAATGCCTGCCAACGGGTGGTTGCCATCCAAAACGACATGTTCGGGGTAGATGTCGGTGACGGCGAACAACGCGTCCTTGGGGGCATCGGGGTTGCAGCCCTCAGGCAATGAGGCACCTTCAAATATCTGCCCTTCTTCCAGTTCCTTGGGGAATAGGTCACGGGGCTCCAGAAATATGAGCTGGTCATTGAAGTCGCCAAAAGCCTGCTCAGGTTCGATTTGCAGCTTGACTTTGGCTCCGGCTGCGTAGCCTAGCAGGGCCTCCTCAATGGCTGGCAGCAGGTCTTTGCCACCCATTAAAAATTCCACTGGCTCGTCCAGCACGTCCAATTCTTCGCCCAAAGTATCTTTTAGCGTCCAGGTCAGGGCTACCACGCATTGTTGAGAGATTTCCATAGGCGAGAATTGTCGCAGTTTGAATTGTGTTTTGCCCGCCCCTGATTGGAAATACCCGTATGAACGTCAATGCCCCCCTGGAATTGTTGGGCGGACTGTCGCCCAGCACCTTTATGCAGCGCCATTGGCAAAAGAAGCCCTTGGTGATTCGCCAGGCGATCCCCGGCTTTCAACCGCCGGTGGACCGAGGTGACTTGCTGGATCTGGCAGCGCAATCGGAGGTGCAATCGCGGCTGATTGTTCAGGCCGACCCCGTTGCTGCTCGTGACTGGAAATTCCGGCACGGCCCTTTTGTACGCAGGGCGATCCCGCCCTTCAAGCAGCCGGGCTGGACGCTGCTGGTGCAGGGGGTGGACCTGCATGACGAGCGTGTGCATGCCCTGATGAACCAGTTTCGCTTCGTACCCGACGCGCGGTTGGACGACGTGATGGTCAGTTACGCTACCGACGGCGGCGGCGTGGGGCCGCATTTCGACAGTTATGACGTCTTTTTGCTACAAGCGGTGGGGCAGCGGCGCTGGCGCATTGGCCGCCAGAAAGACCTGAGCCTGAAGCCTGACATGCCGCTCAAAATATTGGCAAATTTTGAGCCCGAGCAGGAGTTTGTGCTGAACCCGGGCGACATGTTGTACCTGCCGCCACGCTATGCCCATGATGGCATTGCGCAGGGCGAGTGCATGACCTATTCCATTGGTTTTCGCTCGCCCAGCGCCGGCGAATTGGCTCGCGAAATTTTGCTGGGTTTGGCGGAGGACGCCGCGGACGATGTTGGTGATGCGCTGTACCGCGACCCCAAACAGCCGGCCGTGGAGCACTGCGGGGAAATTCCGGATGGCCTGTACGATTTTGCCCGCGAGGCACTCGAAAACGCGCTGCGTGACCCATTGGCCTTGCGTCGTGTATTGGGTGAGTACCTGAGTGAGCCCAAGGCCAATGTGTGGTTTGAAGGGGGCAATCCTGTTGCGCTGGACGGTCGTCTGGCGTTGGATCGGCGCACCCGCATGGTTTATGACCCGCACCACGTTTTCATCAATGGAGAGGGCTTTCTAGCCTCCGGACTTGATGCCCAACTCATGCATCAGCTGGCCGATCAGCGGAATTTAGCTGCGGCAGATGTCAAGCGACTCAGTTCTGCAGCGCGTGCATTGCTGTCGGACTGGTGCGAAGCAGGATGGTTGTATGTCGACCAGTGAGAGCGCAGCACCGGGCACTGGCAAATTGTTCGAAGGGCCATTTACAGGTCCGGCAGAATTTGCGCAACTGGTGCGGGATGCGCTGGCTTGCGCGGCCCTCGAAGGGTGGTCTGAAATGGTGTGGAGCGATGCCAATTTTGAAGATTGGCCACTGCGCGAGAAGGCCGTGATTGATTCATTGAGTGCGTGGTCTCACAGGGGGCGCAGGCTGCTCCTGTTGTCCCGGAGTTTTGACTCTATGCAACGTTACCAAGCGCGGATGGTGACATGGCGCAGGACTTGGGACCATATCGTTGAATGTCGGGTCTGCAAAACCATTGACGCGGCAGATTTCCCCAGTGCGCTCTGGAGTCCGCATTGGGTCATGCGTCGCCTTGATTTGGTCCGCAGCACGGGTATTGCTGGATCGGAGCCACAGCGCAGAGTGCTCTTGAAAGAGGAGCTTGAAGAGTGTCGGCGGCAAAGTAGTCCGGGTTTTCCTTCGTCGATATTGGGGCTCTAAGCAACACCTAGCAGGGTTTACCCCAGCCATGTGGACTTGACCTTGTATAATTCGAGGCGCTGGCAAAAAGAGATCGAATGCTTTTTGTCGGAGTCTTGGCAGCTTGCTGCTTCGACAATTTCCGGAAATTGTTTCGTTAACTCACTTTAGTTTTAAAAAATGAACAAATCACTCGTTTTGGCAGCCGTTATCGCTGCTGCTGCCTTGGCTGCTTGCGGTAAGAAAGAAGAAGTTGCTGCTCCCGTAGCTGCTCCTGCTGCAGCAGCTCCTGCTGTTGACGCAGCTCCAGTTGCTCCTGCAGCACCAGCCGCTCCTGCAGCACCAGCCGCTCCTGCAGCTCCTGCTGCTGAAGCAGCACCAGCCGCTGCAGCTCCTGCTGCACCAGCTGCACCAGCTGCCGCTGAGCCAGCCAAGAAGTAATTTACTTCTTGCAGCAAAAAAAACCACCGAAAGGTGGTTTTTTTTCGCCCGCATTTTGTGAAGCGATCGGGGCAATGCCCCGAACTGTTACTTCATGTCATCGGCAAGAACCTTGACGATGCGCTGCGCGCTGTCTGATGTTTCAGGAGCGCCCTTGGTATCCAGCACCGACACGGTGGTGATGTCACCCTGACTTTGCAATGCAATTCGGAACTTGGTCGCCTCGATTGTCTTCCCTGAGCTGCTAAAGAGCTTGCTGAAAAATCCGGGCTCTGAGTTTTCGGATGTGGGCGCAACATACCGCACGAAGTAAATGCCTTGCTTGCGGTCCCGGTCCTCAACGGTAAATCCGGTTCGGTCAAGTGCGAGCCCCACACGGCGCCAAGCGCGGTCAAATCCTTCCTCCAGCAGCAACGCGGGTTGGCCGTTGGCGGTGGTGACTGATGCGTTTGATTTTGCAACACTGGTCGCAACCAGCACCTTGGCTTGCTCGGTAGTCACGCCGAGTTTCACCATCAGTCGGCGCAGGAACTCCGCCTCCAATTCGGGATCCGCGGGGCGGGGTTGCCACACGGTCTGGTCTTTCTTCTCAGAGGTATAGACCTCAATCATTCCACGGTGGCTGATGAAAATTTCGGTATTGCCATTGGCAACACGCTCCAAGCGGGTGCGGAACTTGTCGCGCTCTGAGGTGGAGTACAGTGAGTCGAGCATTTTGCCGAGGAAATTTCGGATTGCATCCTGAGGGATTTTGGCCCGGTTCTCGGCCCAGTCGGTTTCCATGATGCCAAGGCTGTCTTGGTCCATGGCCAGCAAAAAGCCGTTTTCTTGCCAGAAATCTTTCACCGGATCCCACAGTTTTTCAGCGGGCCGGTTGACCACCAACCAGCGCTGATTGCCCGCGCGTTCAATACGCACATCACCCAAAGAGACTGCGGCAACGCCGGTTTTACTCGTCGCAGCCTGTCCAGCCTGGTAACCAGAGGCGGACACCGTGCCGCCGACGACGGTGTAACGGGTTTCTTTGGACAACTGCGTCAGATCCGGAGGAACCGTCAGAGACGGGGCCTTGCCGGTGCTGCGGTAATCGACTTTGTCGGTTTCAAGCGCAGTGCAAGCACTCAAACCGATAGCTAAACCCAAAAGGGTCAGTTTAGAAAATTGGTTCACGGAAATCCTCAAAATAGGGTGGAATTCAGATCAGTCCAGTGGACTGCATGACGCGTTCAAGTCCTGGCTGATTGGCAACGGTCAGTGGTGTCAGCGGCAGGCGCAGGGTTTGCTTGCAATGCCCCATGCGAGCAACTGCCCATTTCACGGGGATGGGGTTGGACTCAACAAACAGTGCTTTGTGCAGGGGCAACAGTTGCAACTGGATTTCCATGGCGCGTTGCACATTGCCGGCAATGGCAGCCATGCACAGCTCATGCATCAGGCGCGGTGCCACGTTGGCGGTGACGCTTACGTTGCCGTGGCCCCCGCACAGCATCAGGGCAACGGCAGTCGGGTCGTCGCCAGAGTAGATGGAGAAGCCTTTAGGCGCTTCCTTAATCAACCACTGGGCGCGCTCTATATTGCCGGTTGCCTCTTTGATGCCCACAATGCCGGGCACCTGCGCTAGTCGCAACACCGTGTCGTGCGCCAGATCGGCGACCGAGCGGCCGGGCACGTTGTACAACACCAGCGGCAAATCCACGGCTTCGGCAATGGATTTGAAATGCAAATACTGCCCTTCCTGTGTGGGCTTGTTGTAATAAGGGACCACCTGAAGTTGGCAGTCGGCCCCCACTTTTTTGGCGAAGCGGGCAAGCTCGATTGCCTCTTTGGTGGAGTTGGCGCCACATCCGGCCATGATGGGCGCGCGGCCGGCTGCCTGCTCCACCGCGACGCGGATGATTTCACAGTGCTCTTCGACGCTGACGGTGGGGGACTCGCCCGTGGTGCCCACCACGCCGATGCAGTCGGTGCCCTCGGCAATGTGCCAATCGATCAGTTTTCGCAATGCCGGATAGTCCACAGAGCTATCTTCGAGCATGGGGGTGACCAAGGCAACGATGCTGCCTCTGATTTGACTGGATGAAGCGTTCATGTCGGACAAGTTTTTCGGTAAACACGCATTTTAGCTAGAGTGCGCGGTGATTGGAATTTGGCGGCGGCGGCCTGTAATGTAAAAGGCCCTATTGCGGCAAGATCCTGCGCAACTCGCAGGGGCAGTAACCAGTGTGGCCGGCGCACCATTCAGGGCGAGAGTGCTGTCAAAAGCATGCCCATAACTGGTTGGCAGTTTGAAAAAGAAAGTCTGGTTGGGTGTACATGGCAAACACCCCTAGCAGCACTGCCACAACCAGTGTACCGGTCAGCCAACGAACGCTGGGCTTCATGGTCTCAGTGCGCACCGGCGGGTACCGGGCGATGAATTGCCACTTCCTTGACCGGAAGATTCACCAGGGCAGCGAAAACGCCCAGTGCAATGGCGATGTACCAGACGATGTCGTAACTGCCGGTGCGGTCGTACAAATAGCCGCCCAGCCAAACGCCCAGAAACGAGCCAATCTGGTGGCTAAAAAACACAAAGCCGCTGAGCATGGACAGGTGCGCCACTCCGAATATCTGGGCCACCGTGGCGTTGGTCACCGGTACCGTGGACAGCCACAACAGCCCCATGACGCTGGCAAATACATACACGCTGGCGGGCGACAGTGGCACTACCAGGAAGGCTACGATGGCAAAAGAGCGCGCCAGGTAAATGAAGGCCAAAATGTTGCGCTTGGGCATTTTTTGCCCCAACACGCCGGCCGCGTAGGTGCCAAACACATTGAACAGGCCGATCAGCGCCAGCGCGTAGCTGGCGACCTGGGGCGACAGGCCTTTATCTCTGAGGTAGCTGGGCATGTGCACGCCGATAAACACCACCTGGAAGCCGCAGACGAAGTAGCCCGCCATCAGCAGCTGGAAGCTGGGGTACTTGAAGGCTTCCGTTAAAGCCTGGACGATCGTTTGATCGCGCTTGATGAGTGCGTTGGCCGCAAAACCCGGTTCGCGCAAGCCCCAGGCCAGCGGTGCCATCAGCAGCGCGGCAAACCCGAGCAAACTCAAGCCCTCTTGCCAGCCGAAGCTGGTTATCAAAAACCCCTCGACCGGCACCATCAAGAACTGTCCAAACGACCCGGCGGCTGCCGTCACCCCCATGGCCCATGAGCGCTTTTCTGCCGACACGTTGCGACCAATCACGCCATACACCACCGCATAGGTCGTCCCAGCTTGCGCCAGTCCGATCAGGATGCCGGTGGACAATGTGAATAGCAAGGGCGTAGGCGCGTGGGCCATGCCGACCAGGCCCAAGGCATACAGCACCGCCCCGACCGCAATCACCTTGAAGGCACCAAACCGGTCGGCCGCCATACCTGCAAAAATGCCGGACACGCCCCAAACCAGGTTCTGGATGGCGATGGCGAAGGAGAAGGTCTCCCGAGTCCAGCCTTGCGCTTGCGTGATGGGCTGCAGCCACAGGCCAAAGCCGTGGCGTATGCCCATGGACAGGGTGACGATGACCGCTCCGCAGAGCAGCAGTTGGGTAATAGAGATGCTGGGTGTTGAAGGGCGCATAGGGTTAATGTAGCCAATAGTTGGTGCGACCATCGCAAGGGCTTGGCAAGCCGTAGCCTCGATAGGTGCTTTTTAGGCTGTTTTTATGTACAGGCAATTGCCGTGGTGCGTCTACAATGCCGCCCATGTCTGCCAAACCCATCTCTGAATATTCCGAAGGCTCGATCCGGGTCCTCAAAGGCCTGGAGCCTGTCAAACAGCGTCCGGGCATGTACACCCGCACCGACAACCCCCTGCACGTCATCCAAGAAGTGCTGGACAACGCTGCCGACGAAGCGCTGGCTGGGCACGGCAAAAAGATCAAGGTCATCTTGCATATCGATGGCTCAGTGACCATCGAAGACGATGGCCGCGGCATCCCGTTTGGCATGCACCCCGAAGAAAAGGCGCCGGTGATCGAACTGGTGTTTACCCGCCTGCACGCCGGTGGCAAGTTTGACAAGGGCAAGGGCGGTGCCTATAGCTTCTCGGGAGGTTTGCACGGCGTGGGTGTGAGCGTGACCAATGCCTTGGCTTTGCGACTGGAAGCTACGTCCTACCGCGAAGGTTCGGTCGCGGGGCTCGTGTTTGAGCATGGCGACGTCACCCAACAGCTGCAGATTCGCAAAGCCGGTGAGGGCGATCGCAAGTCCGGCACCACGGTGCGCGCCTGGCCCGACCCGAAGTATTTCGAGTCGGCCGCTCTGCCCATGGCCGAGCTGACCCACTTGCTGCGCTCCAAAGCCGTGCTGATGCCCGGTGTCAGCGTGACGCTGGTCAACGAGAAGACCAAAGAGTCCCAAAATTGGCTCTACAAGGGCGGTCTGCGCGACTACCTGATGCAGTCGCTCAACGGCGAGCCCGTTATTCCCCTGTTTGAGGGCGATGGTTTTGCCGATAGCCAAAACGACAGCTTCGCGGAAGGCGAGGGCGCATCGTGGTGCGTTGCGTTCACCGAAGAAGGGCAGTCGGTACGGGAGAGCTACGTCAACCTGATTCCCACCAACGCCGGTGGTACGCATGAAAGCGGCCTGCGCGATGGCCTGTTCACCGCGGTGCGCGGGTTTATCGAACTGCACTCGCTGCTGCCCAAGGGCGTGAAGCTGATGCCTGAAGATGTGTTTGCCCGCGCCAGCTATGTTTTGAGCGCCAAGGTGCTGGACCCGCAGTTTCAGGGCCAGATCAAGGAGCGTCTGAATTCGCGCGACGCGGTGCGCTTGGTGTCCAGCTTTGTGCGCCCGGCACTCGAATTGTGGCTGAACCAGCATGTGGAATACGGCAAAAAACTGGCCGACCTGGCGATCAAAGCGGCCCAGGTGCGCCAGCGCGCCGGGCAAAAGGTCGAAAAGCGCAAGAGCTCCGGTGTGGCAGTGCTGCCCGGCAAGCTTACTGACTGTGAGAGCCGCGACCTGGCCTATAACGAAGTGTTTCTGGTCGAGGGCGACTCCGCTGGCGGCAGCGCCAAGATGGGCCGGGACAAGGAAAACCAGGCCGTTTTGCCACTGCGTGGCAAGGTGCTCAACACCTGGGAGGTGGACCGCGACCGCCTGTTTGCCAACACCGAAATTCACGACATCTCGGTGGCTATTGGTGTGGACCCGCACGGCCCCAACGACTCGCCGGACATGAGTGGCCTGCGCTACGGCAAGGTCTGCATCCTGAGCGATGCGGACGTGGACGGCTCCCATATCCAAGTGCTGCTGCTAACCCTGTTTTTCCGCCACTTCCCCAAGCTGATTGAAACCGGCCACGTGTTTGTGGCGCGTCCGCCGCTGTTTCGGGTGGATGCACCGGCCCGGGGCAAGAAACCGGCCTCCAAAGCCTATGCGCTGGACGAGGGCGAGCTCACTGCCATTTTGGACAAGCTGCGCAAAGAAGGCGTGCGTGAAGCCGCCTGGAGCATCAGCCGCTTCAAAGGCCTGGGCGAGATGAACGCCGAGCAGCTATGGGACACCACGCTCAACCCCGACACCCGGCGTTTGATGCCGGTCATGCTGGGGGCGGTGGACTTTGCCCAGACCGAAGCCCTGATCACCAAACTGATGGGCAAGGGCGAAGCGGCCGCACGGCGTGAACTGATGGAGCTGCACGGCGACTCGGTTGAGATTGACGTTTGAGTATTTTGTCAATGAAGCCCCTCGCTTTTGCTATGTATTTAGTAGCTGCTTGCGCAGGTTCTATAAGGGCTAGAGGCCTATTTGATGCTTATTTTTGCTTTGACGGTGTGGACGTAAGGCGCTTGAATCATGACTAAAGAGACTGCTCTCAGTGCGCTCCCCGCAGAGTTGTTGGATGCCTTGCGGGCACTGATCCAGCAAGGCCGCCAGCAAGTCTTGCGTGCCGTGGACATGGTTCAGGTGCAAACCTGCTGGGAGGTGGGTCGCCACATTGTGGAGTTTGAGCAGGGTGGAGAGACGCGGGCCGCGTATGGGAAAAGGTTGATTCCGCAGTTGGCGAGGGTTTTGAGCCGTGAGTTTGGCAAGGGATTTGATGCGACGAATTTACGACACATGCGGGGGTTTTATCATGCCTTTCCAATTCGCGACGCAGTGCGTCGCGAATTGAGTTGGACGCACTACCGACTGCTGTTGCGAGTCAGTGACCCAAAGGCCCGCCAGTGGTATGTGAACGAGGCTGCAACGCAAAACTGGAGCTCCCGCGCACTGGATAGACAGATTGACACCCTGTACTTTGAGCGCTTGCTGCTGAGTGGGGACAAGCTTGGCGTAGCCTCTGAAGCCGCTGCAAATATCGCGGCGCTGCCACAAACCCCGCGTGAATTCGTGCGTGATCCGGTGATGCTGGAGTTTTTGGGCTTGCCCGGTACAGGCAAACTACTCGAATCCAAGCTGGAGCAGGCTTTGATGGACAAGCTCCAAGGCTTTTTCCTCGAACTGGGCAAGGGCTTCGCGTTTGTAGCCCGACAGCAGCGCGTCAGCACCGAGTTTCAAGACTTCTACATTGACCTGGTTTTTTACAACTACCTGCTCAAGTGTTTTGTGCTGGTTGATTTGAAAACGGGCAAGCTCACGCACCAGGACATTGGGCAAATGGACATGCATGTCCGCATGTACGACGACTTGAAGCGCGGACCGGACGACAACCCCACAGTGGGAATTTTGCTCTGCGATCAGAAGGATCAGTCCGTGGCGCGGTACTCTGTGTTGAAAGACAGCGAACAGCTGTTTGCAACCAAGTACCGTTTGATTCTGCCGTCCGAGGAAGATTTGCGGGCGGAGATTGAGCGTGAACGGGCCGCTATCGAAGATGCCCAGCGATTGGATGCGGACGAGTGATTGATACATGTTCGCTATTCCGATCCATCGGCGTAACTACTTTTGAACGGAATGGAGTTGCCCGGCGACTCCGTGGAACTTGATGTGTAGTCGTTGCTATGAATTTAATAGCTGCTTACGCAATACCTATAAGGGCTAGACCCTGTTTTGGCTTATAAATAATGGACCAACCCATCCTCGATCTTCAATCGCCCACTGAACCCAGTGGCGACGACCTCAATCCGGCCAAGGGTGCGCGAGAGGTGGAGTAGCGATGGACGCAGACGAACTCCTCGCCATCCTCGCCTGCGGTGAAGACAGTCGCCATCAATTCAAGCGCGACTTCACTAACGCCGATTCACTGGCATCCGAATTGGCGGCACTGGCCAATGGTCTGGGTGGTCAAATCCTGATTGGCGTTTCAGACGATGGTCGGGTTGTTGGCCTCGCCCCGCAGGATATTGGCCGCCTTAACCAGTTATTGTCCAATGCGGCCAGCCAGCATGTTCGCCCACCATTAAGCCCGAGCAGTCAGAACATTCAGACCGACGAAGGGCTGGTCTTGGTGGTAAGTGTTTCGCCTGGTATCAATAAACCCTACATGGATTTGCAGGGGCGTGTATGGGTCAAAAACGGAGCCGACAAACGCCACGTCACCGCCCGTGAGGAAATGCAGCGCATGTTCCAGGCATCCGGCCTGTTGCAAGCAGACCAAGTGCCGGTGCGCGATGCCAGTTGGGCGGATATTGACGAACGTGCTTTTAGCCGCTACGTTGAGCGCCGTTACAAGCAAAGCCCAGTACAAGATGGATTGGTACTGCAGCCCTTTTTTGAAAACCTCCGATTGGCTAGCCACGATGTGCCCAACCTCGCAGGCATTTTGCTGTTCGGCAAGAACCCTGAGCGATATTTGCACGTTTGCATGATTGCGGCAGTCTGCTTTCCGGGCACCAAGTTGTCGGATAGCCGCTACCTCGACAGCGAAAACATCCAAGGTACGCTTGAAGAGCAATACCAGCATGGTCTAGCCTTCATTCGGCGCAATTTGCACCATGTTCAGGGCAACCAGGGCTTCAATAGCCTGGGCATGCTGGAAGTCCCTGAGGAAGCGTTTGTTGAGCTGTTGGTCAACGCGCTGGTGCATCGGGATTTTTTCACCAACGCCACGGTCCGCCTGTTCATTTTTTCAGACCGGGTAGAGATCATCAGCCCCGGCCATTTGCCAGACAGCCTTACCCCTGAACAAATTCGCACAGGCACATCCAATCGCCGTAACAAAGTGTTGGCGGAGCACGCCGCCCACATCTTGCCTTACCGCGGCCTGGGTACTGGTGTACCTAGGGCCTTGCATGCTTGGTCAAAGATTGACCTGATGGACGAACGGGATGCCAACCAGTTCAGGGCAGTGCTGTGGCGACCCGCTACTGGACAAGTTATTCAACAAGTCACCGGGGAAGTCACCGGGGAAGTCACCGGGGAAGTCCGACGCTTGCTGATGGTGGTGGTTGGCGAGATGAAGCGCTCTGAGATTCAAGCGGCGCTTGGGCTCAAACACGAAGACCACTTCCGTGATGCTTACTTGCAGCCAGCCCTGACTGCCAAAGTCATTGAAATGACCCAGCCAAACAAACCGCGCAGCAGCAAACAGCGTTACCGACTCACGAATCTTGGACACGCAGCATTGGCAGCGCCTGTCAAAAAGGAATAAAAACTATGACCGATCAACCCACCTTAGATATCCCATCACCCACTGAACCCAGTGGCGACGGCGAACTCAACCTGGCCAACTACGCCCAGCGTGCCTACCTGGAGTACGCCCTCAGCGTGGTCAAGGGCCGCGCCTTGCCCGATGTGTGCGACGGCCTCAAGCCCGTGCAGCGCCGCATTTTGTATTCCATGTCGCGCATGGGGCTGGGCTTTGGTGGCGCCAATGGCAACACCGGTGCCAAGCCCGTCAAAAGCGCCCGCGTGGTGGGCGATGTGCTGGGTCGTTTTCACCCGCACGGCGACCAGTCGGCCTACGACGCACTGGTGCGCATGGCGCAAGACTTTTCGCAGCGCTACCCGCTGATCGATGGCCAAGGCAACTTCGGTTCGCGCGATGGCGATGGTGCAGCGGCCATGCGTTACACCGAAGCCCGGCTGGCCAAAATCACCAGCCTGCTGCTGGACGAGATTGACCAGGGTACGGTCGATTTTCAGCCCAACTACGACGGATCAACCGAAGAGCCGCGCCAGCTGCCTGCGCGCCTGCCGTTCTCGCTGCTTAACGGTGCCAGCGGTATTGCCGTGGGTCTGGCCACCGAGATTCCCAGCCACAATCTGCGTGAAATTGCCGACGCCTGCGTCGCGTTGATCAAAAACCCGGCGCTGCCAGACGCCGAGCTGTGGACACTGGTACCCGGCCCCGACTACCCCGGCGGTGGGCAAATCATCAGCACTGCCAACGACATTGCCGATGCCTACCGCACCGGGCGTGGGTCGCTCAAAGTGCGGGCCCGCTGGAAGATTGAAGATTTGGCTCGTGGCCAGTGGCAACTGGTGGTGACCGAGTTGCCGCCCGGCGTCAGCAGCCAGCGTGTGCTGGAAGAAATCGAAGAGCTGACCAACCCCAAGGTCAAGGCCGGCAAAAAAGCCCTGTCGCAAGACCAGATGCTGCTCAAAGCCAGCATTTTGAATGTGCTGGACGTGGTGCGCGACGAGTCCAGCCGTAACGCCCCGGTGCGCCTAGTGTTCGAGCCCAAAACCAGCCGCACCCAGCAGCAAGAGCTGATCACCGCACTGCTGGCCCATACCAGCCTGGAAAGCTCGTCCCCCATCAACCTGACCATGATTGGAATCGACGGCCGCCCGACCCAAAAGTCGATGCGCCAGATGCTGGTGGAGTGGATCGAGTTCCGCCACGCCACCATCGAGCGGCGCACGCGTCACCGCTTGGGTAAGGTGCTGGACCGCATCCATATTCTGGAAGGCCGCCAACTGGTCTTGCTCAATATCGACGAAGTGATCGCCATCATCCGCCAGGCCGACGAGCCCAAGGCGGCGCTCATGGCGCGCTTCAACCTGTCGGACCGGCAGGCCGAAGATATTCTGGAAATCCGGCTGCGCCAGTTGGCCCGGCTGGAGGCCATCAAGATCGAGCAAGAGCTGTCCGAACTTCGTGACGAGCAAAAGAAGTTGGACGAGATTTTGGGCAGCCCCGCCACCCTGCGCCGCCTGATGGTGAAAGAGATCGAGGCCGATGCCAAGTTGTTTGCCGACCCGCGCCGCACGCTGATCCAGACCGAGAAAAAGGCCGTGCTTGAGATCAAAATTGTCGACGAGCCGGTCACCGTGGTGGTCAGTGAAAAAGGCTGGGTGCGGGCCCGCACCGGCCATGGCCATGAGGCCAGCAGCTTTGCCTTTAAGGCGGGGGACGCGTTGTACGGCACGTTCGAATGCCGCAGCGTGGACACTCTGCTGGCCTTTGGCTCCAACGGGCGCGTGTACTCCATTGCCGTGACTCTGTTGCCCGGCGGCCGTGGCGATGGTCAGCCCATCACCACGCTGCTGGAGCTGGAAAGCGGCACCCAGCTGCTGTACTACTTTGCCGGACCAGCTGCGGCCACCTTGTTGCTCAGCAGCACTGGTGGCTATGGCTTCATGGCCACAGTGGAAAATATGATTTCGCGCCAGAAGGCCGGCAAGGCCTTCTTGACCTGCAATCCCGGCGAGACGCAAAGCTGCCCATCCCTGGTGTCCGGCGCACAAGGCCAGGTGCTGGTGGCGGGAACCCCCGCCGCCGTGGTGCCAGCCGCCACCCATGTGGCGTGTGCCTCCACCGGCGGGCGCATCCTGACCTTCGAGATCAGCGAACTCAAAACCATGGCCAACGGCGGCCGTGGCCTGATGCTGATTGATTTGGAAGACAAAGACACCCTGGCCGGTGCCGCAGCCTACACCCGCAGCGTGCGCATCGAAGGCATTGGCCGCGGTGGCAAAGAGCGTGAAGAAACGCTGGAAATTCGCAGCCTCAACAACGCCCGCGCTGCGCGGGGGCGCAAGGGCAAGGCGGCGGACCTGGGCTTCAAGCCTGCGCGCATCACACGGGTGGAGTAGGGCGTGAAAACGAGCGTCGAATAGGGCGCGTTTACGGCCGATTTGGGTTTCAGCATTTTTAATTAAATCGAATCAAAAATAGCCTGAATGCGTGGGGCGAGTGGGTTCGTCATTGGTGAAAAGTTGTTGGCATGGACAAGTACCCAAGCAAAAATCAAATCACAGCGCCACCCAAAACACTGCAAATTCCCAGGTCGGCCAGTTGCAGTGGATCGTGCTGCGGGGTGCAGACCTGGGTGTAGCCAGCCTAGCCGGACGTCCCCGCCACATTCGCCCGCGCCGTGTGCAATTTTTTGTAGCTGTCGATCAGGCGCTCGTGCCTGTCGAGGCCTTCCAGTTTCATGCTTGTTGGCGTCAAGCCGAAGAAGCGCACGCTACCCCCCACTGACCCCAGCACCGCGTCCATCCGAGGGTTTCCAAACATCCGGCGGAAATTGACCACGTAATCGTCCAGTTCCAGATCGTCGTCCAGCCGCACCTCCAGCACCACATTCAAGGCCTGATAGAACAATTTGCGCTCGACCGTGTTGTCGTTGTACTGCAGGAAGGCACCCACCAGCTCTTGTGCAGCCTCGAACTGCTGCAAGGCGAGATTGATCAGCAGCTTCAACTCCAGAACGGTCAGTTGGCCCCAGGCAGTGTTCTCGTCAAATTCGATGCCGATCAAGGTGGCGATGTCGGAATAGTCGTCCAGCTCGTTGTTCTCTAAACGCTCAAGCAGGGCTTCCAGGCTGGCATCGTCCAGGCTGTGCAAGTTCAAAATATCGGCACGGAACAGCAGTGCCTTGTTGGTGTTGTCCCAGATCAAATCATCGACCGGATACACCTCCGAATAGCCCGGCACCAGGATGCGGCAGGCCGTGGCGCCCAGCTGGTCATACACCGCCACGTAGGCTTCTTTGCCCAGGTCTTGCAGAATGCCGAACAGGGTCGCGGCTTCCTCGGCATTGGAGCTTATTTCGGTGTTCTGACCCTGTCCGGAAAAATCCCACTCAACAAAATCGAAGTCCGCTTTGGCACTGAAAAAGCGCCACGACACAATGCCGCTGGAATCAATGAAGTGCTCCACAAAGTTGTTGGGCTCCGTCACGGCCTCGCTGGTGAAGGTGGGCGCAGGCAAGTCGTTGAGGCCTTCAAAACTGCGGCCCTGCAGCAATTCCGTCAGACTGCGTTCCAGCGCCACCTCGAGGCTTGGATGCGCCCCAAAGGAGGCAAACACGCCGCCCGTGCGCGGGTTCATCAAGGTGACGCACATCACCGGGTACACCCCACCCAGCGACGCGTCCTTCACCAGCACCGGGAATCCCTGCGCTTCCAGGCCTTGAATGCCAGCCAGGATGTCGGGGTATTTCGCCAGCACTTCGTGCGGTACATCCGGCAGTGCGATTTCACCCTCCAGAATTTCGCGTTTAACCGCCCGCTCAAAAATTTCGGACAGACATTGCACCTGCGCCTCGGCCAGCGTATTGCCGGCACTCATGCCATTGCTCACAAACAGGTTTTCGATCAGGTTGGACGGAAAATACACCACCTCGCCGTCCGACTGCCGCACATACGGCAGCGCGCAGATACCGCGCTGCACATTGCCGGAGTTGGTGTCGATCAGATGTGAGCCACGGAGTTCGCCATCGGGGTTGTAAATTGGCAGGCAGTACGCATCCAAGATTTCTTTGGGTAGCGCGTCTTTTTTGCCAGGCTGGAACCAGCGCTCGTTGGGGTAGTGCACGAACGCTGCGTTGGCAATGTCTTCGCCCCAGAACGACCCCGCGTAAAAATGGTTGTTATTCAGGCGTTCGATATATTCGCCCAACGCCGACGCCAACGCGCTTTCCTTGGTTGAGCCCTTGCCATTGGTAAAACACATCGGCGAGTGCGCGTCACGGATATGCAATGACCAGACATGGGGGACCAGGTTGCGCCACGACGCGATTTCAATCTTGACGCCCAGGGCTGCCAACACTCCGGTCATATTGGCAATGGTTTGCTCCAGCGGAAGATCTTTGCCTGCAATATAGGTGCTCGCTTCGGAAGCTGGATTCAGCGTCAGCAGCGCCTGGGCATCGGCATCCAGATTCTCGACCTCTTCAATCACAAACTCGGGCCCGGCCTGCACCACTTTCTTCACCGTACAACGGTCGATGGATCGCAAGATACCTTGGCGGTCTTTGGCAGAAATATCTGCCGGCAACTCAACCTGAATCTTGAAAATCTGCTGATAGCGGTTTTCCGGGTCGACAATATTGTTCTGTGACAGGCGGATGTTTTCGGTGGGAATATTGCGCGTGTCGCAGTACAACTTCACGAAGTAAGCCGCACACAAGGCCGATGAGGCCAGAAAATAATCGAACGGACCTGGGGCTGAGCCATCGCCCTTGTAGCGGATGGGCTGGTCGGCCACCACCGTGAAATCATCGAACTTGGCCTCTAGGCGAAGCTTGTCGAGAAAGTTGACTTTAATTTCCATGTGGGAATTCCAAAATATTGCTCAAGTTGGTTGGCTTTGCGTGTCGGCAAGGAACAAGCACGCCGGGTACTCGTGATGGTCGACTCCGGTCTGGGTTTGTACGACGCCCGCCCCCATCACATTGTTACCCGCCGCAGCGTAAGCACTGCCGAATCAATGGGCCACGCCAGCGTTTGTCCAACCGCCGCCCAACACCTTGTATAGGGTGACCCGGTTTTGCACCTGCTGCAGCTGCACCTGCACCAGCGCTTGCTGTGCCGCAAACAGCGAGCGCTGTGCGTCCAGAATGTCGAAAGCGTTGGCGACGCCATTGCGAAACCGCAGGTCGGTCAATTGCATGCGCGTGGTCTCTGCAGCGAGTTGGGCACTTTGGGCACGCAACTGCTCGTCCAGTGTGGCTCGCCCGGCCAAGGCGTCCGACACCTCTCGAAAGCCCGACTGGATGGCTTTTTCATACTGCGCCACGGCAATGTCACGGCCCACCTTGGCGGCTTCCAGGTTGGCCTTGTTGCGCCCGGCGTCAAAGATGGGTGCCAGCAGCTGGGGCACAAACGTCCAGGCCGATGTGCCGTTGCTGAATAATTTATCCAATTCGCTGCTGGCCACCCCAACACTGCCGGTGAGTGTGATTCGCGGAAAGAAGGCCGCCCGTGCCGCGCCAATGTTGGCGTTGTTGGCCAGCAGCAACTGCTCGGCCTGGCGCACATCGGGGCGGCGTGTCAGCAACTCCGACGGCACACCGGCGGGCAGGTCCGGCACCAAGCCCTGGGCGGTCATGCCCAGACCGGCCGGCAAGTCCGCCGGGATGTTTTGGCCGATCAGCAGTACCAGTGCGTTTTCGTCTTGCGCCCGCTGCCGCGTCAGCTGGGCCAGTGCCACGTTGGCACCCTCCAGCAGTGATTGGGCTTGGCTGAGGTCCAGCTGGGACGCGGCTTCGTTGTCGAATTTGAGCCGGGTGAGCCTGAGCGATTCCTGTCGCGTGGCCACGGTGTCGCGGGTCACGCGCAGCAGTTCGTCATCTGCCAGCAGGTTCAGGTAGCTCGTGGCCACCGAGGCAATCAGGGTGATTTGCACCGTTTTGCGGGCTTCTTCGGTTCCCAGCAATTGCGCCTGTGCCGCTTGGCTCAGAGCCCGCACGCGGCCAAAAAAGTCCAGTTCGTAGGCGGTAACAGTCAGGCCTGCGGTGTAGCTGCTGCTAACAGCGCCAGAGGCGATAGGGCCACGGCTGCCCGCAATGCCCGCGTTGACGCTTGGCAATTCATCCGCCCGACGCACCTGAAATTGGGCACGGGTTTGCTCGATGTTGAGTACCGCTACTCGCAAATCACGGTTGTTTTGCAGCGCTACTTCGATCAGTCGTTTCAGGCGGGCGTCTTTGAAAAACTCCTGCCATTCGGTATCAAAGGCCGCGCGGGCGGTGCTGGGTGCTGCGGCTGTGTCCGTTGAAAAACGGCTCGCCACCGGCGCGGCAGGCCGCTCGTAGCTGGGTATCAGGCTGCAACCCGAAAGTCCCAACGCTGCGGACAGGGCTGCCATCCGCAGGATGACATTGGGGTTACGCATGTGCAGGCTATTCATGGGATTCGACTCCGATTTGGTGACCGTGCTCGGCGTCAAACTGGTGTTGACGCTCACTGCCCTTGAAGATGCTGCGCACCACGACAAAGAAAATGGGCACAAAGAAAACGGCAAGCACGGTGCCTACCAGGCTGCCACCGATGACGCCGGTGCCTATGGCGCGTTGGCTGGCAGAACCCGCGCCAGACGAGATGGCCAGCGGCAACACGCCCAGCATGAATGCCATGGAGGTCATCAGGATGGGGCGAAACCGCATGTGGGCAGCCGCCAGTGCGGCCTCTACGGCGGTCTTGCCCTGCGCTTGCAGGTCCTTGGCAAATTCGATGATCAAAATTGCATTCTTGGCGGACAGGCCAATGATGGTGATCAGGCCGACCTGAAAATACACGTCATTGGAGTAGCCACGCAGCACCGTGGCCAGCAGCACGCCCAATATTCCCACTGGCACCACCAGAATCACAGACAGCGGAATGGACCAGCTCTCGTACAGCGCTGCCAGACACAAGAACACAGCGAGAATGGCAAAGCCATACAGCACCATGGCCTGCGAACCAGCCAGCTTCTCTTCGCGTGAGAGTCCGGTCCACTCAAATGCAAAGCCTTCTGGCAACTGGGCGGCCAGTTTTTCCATTTCAATCATCGCGTCGCCCGTGCTGTAGCCCGGTGCTGCCGAGCCTCCAATGCGCATGGCGGGGTAACCGTTGTAGCGCACGGTTTGCATGGCGCCCTTGATCCAGCGGGTGCTGGCAAATGCGGACAGTGGCACCGGCAAGCCTCGCGCATTGGGCGTGGTGAGCTTTAGAATGTCGTCGGGCTGCATGCGCGACGTGGCGTCGGCCTGCACCACCACGCGCTGCAAGCGGCCTTGGTTGGGGAAGTCGTTGATGTAGGTCGACCCCAACGCGGTGGACAGCGTGCTGTTAATGGAGTCAAAGCTCACCGACAGGGCGCTGGCTTTGTCACGGTCAATATCAATTTGCAACGTGGGCGCATCCTCCAGGCCGTCTGGGCGCACCTGGGTCAGTACCTTGCTCTTGGACGCCATGCCCATCAGTTGGTTGCGGGCTGCCACCAGCGCATCATGGCCTTTGCCACCGCGGTCCTGCAAGCGGAAGGTGAAGCCCGATGCGGTGCCCAGCTCCGGAATGGAGGGTGGGCTCAACGGGAAGATGAAAGCATCGCGGATGCCCATCAAGCCGCCAAACGCACGTCCGGCCAACGCCTGCGCCGAATGCTCTGGTCCTGGTCGATCCGCCCAATCCTTGAGCGTCACAAAGGCCAGCGCGGCATTTTGCCCCTGACCCGAGAAGCTGAAGCCCAGCACCCCCACCATGCTTTGCACTTCGGGTTGTTTGAGGATGAAGCCTTCCACCTGCTCCATCACGTTTTGCGTGCGCTCCCGGGTTGCTCCGGGTGGCAACTGCACATTCACCAGCATGGTGCCCTGGTCTTCGTTGGGCAGGAAAGATGTGGGCAAACGCACGTACATGACCGCGACGGCGGCAATGATGGCGCCGTAAATAATCAGGTAACGACCGGCACGTTTTAGAGTGCGTGCCACCAGACTTTCATAGTTCTTGGCGGTGCTGGAGAAGCCCCGGTTGAACCAGCCAAAGAAACCGGATTTGGCATGGTGGTGGCCAGCTTCCACTTGCTGAAGCAAGGTGGCACACAGGGCCGGCGTCAAGGACAGTGCCAGGAAAGCCGAGAACGCAATAGAGCTCACCATCACGGCGGAGAACTGGCGGTAGATATTGCCCACCGAGCCCTTGAAAAACGCCAGCGGTACAAATACCGCAATCAGCACCACGGTCACGCCGATGATGGCGCCCGAGATCTGCCCCATGGCCTTGCGCGTGGCGGCCAGCGGGGAGAGGCCTTCCTCGCTCATGATGCGTTCCACGTTTTCCACCACCACGATGGCGTCATCCACCACAATGCCGATCACCAGCACCATGCCGAACATGGTCAGCACGTTGATGGAAAAGCCCAGCGCCATCAGCATGCCAAAGGTGCCCATCAAGGCCACGGGCACCACGATGGTGGGGATGATGGTGTAGCGGAAGTTCTGCAAAAAAAGATACATCACCAGGAACACCAGAATCACGGCAATCACCAGGGTCTCGGCCACCTGTGCGATGGATATCTTGACGAAGCGTGAGGCATCGTAGGGAATCGTCCACTTCACGCCTTTGGGGAAGTAGGGCTGCAGTTCGGCCATGCGGTCGCGCACCGCCTTGGCTGCCGCCAGTGCATTGCCGCTGGGTGCGAGTTGGACGCCAATGCCGGCGGCGGGCTTGCCGTTGAGCCGAGCGGACGTGGCATAGGTTTGGGCTCCCAGTTCAATGCGTGCCACGTCGCGCAAGCGCACGGTGGATCCATCGGCGTTGGCACGCAGGACGATATTGCCAAACTGCTCGGTGCTGGTGAGCTGGCCGTCGACCACTACGGTGGCTGCGATGGATTGGCCGGTGATGTTGGGCAAGTCGCCAATGGAGCCTGATGACACTTGGGCATTTTGTGAGCGCACGGCGGCGTTAACCTCGGCGGCGGACAAGTTGAAGCCGCTGAGCTTGGCGGGGTCAACCCAGATGCGCATGGCGCGTTCAGTTCCGAACAGTTGGGCTTGGCCGATGCCGGGCAGACGCTGGATTTCAGGCAGTACGTTGCGCGAGGCATAGTCGCCCAGCGCCACGATGTCGATGTCGGGGTTGTCGCTGGACAGCATGGTGAACAGCAAGAAGTTGGAGCGGGCCTTGTCGACCCGCACGCCTTGCTGGGTGACCGCTGCGGGCAGACGGGGCGTTGCACGCGCCAGACGGTTTTGCACGTCCACCTGTGCGAGGTCGGGGTTGGTGCCGGGCTCAAAGCTGACGGTGATGGTGCCGGTGCCGTTGGCCTGGGCCACCGACTCCATGTAGATCATGCCTGGCGAGCCGTTCATTTCACGCTCGATCACGCTTAGCACGCTGTCTTCCAGAATCTGTGCCGAGGCACCGGGGTAGCCCGCGGTGATGACGATGGACGGTGGTGCCACCGGCGGGTACTGCGCGATGGGCAGCTGCGTGATGGACACGCCACCCGCGACCAGAATGAAGAGCGAGATCACCCACGCAAAGATGGGGCGGTTGATAAAGAACTGGGCCATTTGGTGTGCCCCTTACTTGCTGGCCGAAGCAGCCGCTGCAGGTGCAGTTGGAGCAGGCGCTTTCCATGGCACGCCCTTAACGGGCGCACCGGGCACCATCATCTTCTGGAAGCCGTCCACAATGACCTGTTCACCGGGTTTGAGCCCGTCCAGAATCACCCACTGGTTGCCTTGTGCGTTGCCGACTTTCACCGGGCGCGGCATGGGCTTGCTGTCGGCGCCAATCACCAGCACGGTGTCGCCTTGGCCGGTGCGGGTGACCGCCTGCTGCGGCAGCAATATGCCCGATGGCAGTTCGGCCTGCGATAGGCGCACCCGTACATACTGGCCGGGCAATAGCAGGCCGTCGGGGTTGGGCACTTCTGCACGTAGCGTGATTTGGCCCGAGGTGGCGTCCACCGTCAGGTCGGTGAACAGGAGCTTGCCCGCACGGGGCAGCTCACTGCCATCTTCCAGCACCACGCGTACGGGAACCGAGCCGTCCCCCGCACTGCGCAACTGTTTGGTGGCAATGGCCTTGCGCAGGCGCAGCACATCGGTGGTGGACTGGGTGAAGTTCACGTACACGGTGCCGGTTTGCTGGATCACGGCGAGCTGGGTGGCCTCGGCCGCGCTGACCAGCGCACCTTCGGTGACCAATGACTGACCGATTCGGCCCGCAATGGGGGCAGTGACGCTGGCGTAATTGAGGTTGATTTGTGCGGTTTTCACTGCTGCTTTGGCAGCGGCGACGTCGGCTTCTGATTGCTTCTGTGATGTCACCAATGTGGTGTATTCCTGTTTGCTGATGGCGTTGGCTTCCAACAGCGGCTTGTAGCGCTCGACCTGGGCAGTTGCCTGGGCCAGATTGGCCTGGCCCTTGGCGACGCTGGCCTGGGCACTGTCCAGTGCGGCGCGGTAGGGCGCGGCATCAATCTGGTACAGCACTTGACCTGCCCGGACCTCACTGCCTTCACGGAAAAGCCGCTGCAGCACCACGCCGTTGGCCCGTGCGCGCACCTGCGCCACGCGCACGGCGCTGACGCGGCCTGGCAACTCGGTTTGCAATGCCACAACTTCATTGGCGACGGTAACCACGCCCACGGTTGCGGGCGGCGGGCCCGAAGGCGCACCACCGGCTGCACCGGGTGCGCTGTCCTTGGCACCACAGGCCACAAGAAGTGCGGCCAGGGGCAGGAGCGCGAAAAGAACAGGCCGTTGCAATGGGCTGGATGAGGACATGAAGAATCCTTAGGACAAAGAGGGTGCTGAAGGGCGCCGTAGGGCAAGCCAGATTGCGTTATCGCAAACCAGTTGCAACGGGCGATGGTAATTACAACAATTTGATTTAGTATACATACATGGATGAATGTATGTGTAAGCCCAATGTGAAGCACTCGTAAGCGATGGCCCGTCGTACCAAAGAAGATGCACTTGTGACCCGCGACCTCCTGCTGGATGCGGCGGAGCGGGTGTTTCAGCGCCGCGGCGTGTCCAGGACCTCCTTGCAGGAGATTGCGCAAGAGGCGGGTTTGACGCGCGGTGCCATTTACTGGCATTTTGAAAACAAGGCCGACGTGTTCGACGCCATGCTGCAGCGCGTGACCTTGCCCATGGTGTCCAATTTCAATAGCCAGCCCGAGGCCGAGGCCTTGGAGCCGCTGCTGCATCTGCGCCGCAATGTGGCAACCGCCTTCCACCAAACCGTACACGACCAGCAGGTGCGCCGGGTGTTTGAAATTGCCTCGCACAAGGTGGAGTACGTCGACGAGTTGCAGGCCCTGCAGGAGCGGCATATTGCTGAGCGGGAAGAGTGCATGGGTGATCTGCATCGCCTGCTGGCGCTGGCCGTGGAGCGGGAGCAGTTGGCCCCGGCCACTGCGGTGCGCGTGGCCGCCATCGGGCTGCATGCCCTGATTGACGGCCTGATGCACAACTGGCTGCTCGACCCCCAGGCCTTTGACCTGGAGGCCGTGGGCGCGCAGGCGCTGGACGCCTATTTGGCGGGGCTGGCCGCGCGCAGTGTGTAATTGCTATTAATTTTGTAGCTGCTTGCGTATATTCCACGGGGGCTAGAGGCACATTTGGCTTAAATTTCAGGTCACGCAAGAATCTGTGGCTGGTCTGGCGTGCGCATTGCCGGTTGGTTTATGAGGGAAATCCGCTAGGACTCTCTCGTTTTTACGAATCAAATCCATCAATTCATCAGTGTAAATATGGTGATTCCTCGCTAGACTTCTGGCTACTAATCTCTAATTTGGAAGGCTGATATGCAGACAATTGCGCCCTTGTGGCTATGGGCCACTTTTATCGGCATCGTGCTGGTGTCGCTCTTTGTTGACTTTGTGGTGCTCAAAAAGCAAGGCGCGCACGACATTGGTGTCAAGGAAGCGTTGAATTGGTCGCTTATCTGGGTTGCCTTGAGCTTTTTGTTCAACGGCCTGTTCTGGTGGGCTGTGAAAGACTCCACCGGGTCAGTGGAGATTGCCAACACCAAGTCTCTCGAATTCCTGACCGGCTATTTGATCGAGAAGTCGTTGGCGGTGGACAACGTCTTTTTGTTCCTGATGATTTTCACGTACTTCGCTGTGCCCAAGGCGTACCAGAAACGGGTGCTAATGATTGGCATCATCGGTGCGATTGTGTTGCGCACCATCATGATTCTGGTGGGCGGCTGGTTGCTCGCCCAGTTTCACTGGATTTTGTATGTGTTTGGCGCCTTCCTGATTTTGACCGGGGTGAAGATGTGGCTGGCCGCCGACCATGAAGCGGAACTCGACGACAACCCGGCCCTCAAGCTGCTGCGCAAATTCATGCGTGTAAGCAAAAACTACGACGGCGAGAAGTTCTGGACGGTAGAAAACGGCAAGAAAATTGCTACGCCGCTGTTTATGGTGATCTGCCTGATTGCACTCACCGACGTGATCTTTGCGGTGGACTCCATCCCTGCCATTTTCGCCATTACCAGCGACCCCTTTATTGTGCTGACCAGCAATGTGTTTGCCATTCTGGGCCTGCGTGCCATGTATTTCTTGCTAGCCGCCGTGGCAAACAAATTCCACCTGCTGAACTACGGCTTGGCAGTGATTTTGGTGTTTATTGGAACCAAGATGTGTATCGTTGATTTCTACAAAATACCAGTCATGGTGTCGCTGGGTGTGGTGGTGGGCATCTTGGGGCTGACGATGTGGCTGAGCGTGCGCACGGCCAAACCCGAACCCCAGCGCTAAGCACAGACTACAGCGCGGGTTGCAGCAGCCGTTGCACCAGCGGGTGCAGAACTTTCTTTTCGGTCCCGATCGCGAAGAAGTGTTCGGTGACGCCCTCGCACGGGCCCAAGCGCTGCACCGCGTAGTGGGCCAGCAAGTCGTCGTGTACCCACTCAGCGGCCGGAAATACCCCCATGCCGCTGGCGCCAAAGGTCTTCAGCAAGGCCCCGTCCTCGAACTCACCCACGATGCGCGGCCGAATGGCGCGTTGTTCAAACCATTTGTCCAGGCGTTCTCGCATGGCGGTATGCCCGGTGGGCAACAGCACAGGAACATCGCCCAAGCTCTGCGGAAAGTCCCGACTCGCCGCCTGCACCAACGCTGAGGTGCCGTACCAGCCGATGGTGGACGAGTCCATTGCGTGGCTATAGAGCTTGATGTTGGGATTGGCCGGTGCGGGCCGGTCGGACAACACTACATCGAGCCGATGCAGGGCCAAGTCGCCCAGCAGGTCGTCCAACCCCCCCTCGTGGCACAGCAAGCGCAAGTTGGGCTCAGCGATCACCGGTAGCAGCAGGCGGTGCACCACCAGCTTGGGCAACCCGTCACAAATGCCCACTGCCAGCCGCACGGCGGGGGCACTCACAGCATCTCGCACCCGGGCCGGTAGCTCCTCGCCCAATTGAAAAATCAGGTCGGCCTGTTGCATGGCGGCTTGTCCTGCCTCGGTCAGCACCAGTCCCCGCCCGGCGGGCTTGAGTAGCGCGTAGCCCAAGGACCGTTCCAACTCACGCACTTGCGCGCTCACGGTCTGCACCGCCATGTCGAGCTTTTCAGCCGCCCGCGAGATACCGCCCTCTTTGGCCACCACCCAGAAATAGTACAGATGTTTGTAATTGAAAGAGGTGCTCATGATCCATCTTTTTAGGAATATCGATGAGAAATTATCTGCTTTTTAAGAATTGGTTTGCATCCTATCGTTGGGCCTTCTTCAACCAACTGGATAAATACCATGCAGATCATTTTCGAATCCCGCGATGCCGATGGCGCCCAGATGCGCGATTTGTCTGTGGAGCGCGTGCGCTTTGCCTTGCGCCGCTTGACGACCTTTGTGCCGCACGCCAAGGTGCAGTTCTCCGACGTGAATGGCCCGCGCGGTGGCGTGGACAAACGCTGCCAGGTGGAGCTTAAGACCGACAACGCCGGCACCGTGGTCATTGCCTCATTGGCGCGAGATTGGCGCACTGCGCTGGACCGCTCCCTTGGCCGTGCCACCCGTGTTTTGACACGCAGTCTGCAGCGTGCACAAAAGCCCGTGCGTGACCGCACCGCCAAGCTTGCACTCGATAGTTAAACCATTCAACAAACTGAGGAGAAATGCCATGAACCACACACACGCACCCCTGCCTTCTGGCAACCCGGAGCGCTATTCGGCACTGGACAATGCGGCATTCGGATCTCACTCCGACTCCGTCAAGCGGGTCTTGCGCAACACCTACGCGCTGCTCGCCATGACGCTGCTCTTCAGCGCCGGTGTGGCTGTGGCCACGCTCACGCTGCAACTGCCCGCACCGGGCTTGATCATTACGCTGGTGGGCTACTTTGGCCTGCTGTATGCCGTGCACAAGCTGCAAAACAGCGCTTGGGCCTTGCCTGCGGTATTCGCCTTGACGGGCTTCATGGGTTACACGCTGGGGCCGCTGCTGACGCATTCGCTGGCTTTGCCCGGCGGCGCACAAACCGTCTCGCTGGCCTTGGCCGCCACCGGTGCTACGTTACTGGCGCTCTCCAGTTATGTGCTGCTAACCCGGCGTGATTTCAGCTTTATGGGTGGGTTCCTGTTTGTAGGCATGGTGATTGCGCTGATTGCTGGCGTTGCCGCGGTGTTCATGCAAATACCAGCCCTGGGCTTGGCCGTGTCTGCGATGGTGGCTTTGTTGTCGGCAGGGCTGATCCTGTTTGAGACCAGTCGCATCGTGAACGGTGGCGAGACCAACTACGTAATGGCCACTGTGAGTTTGTATGTGTCGGTGTTTAACTTGTTCACCAGTTTGTTAAGCCTGTTTGGTTTCGGTGGTTCCAATGAATGAAATTGTCGCGACAGACTACCGCAGTGGTCAGCGTTACCAGGGCAGTCGCAAGAAATCTTGGTTGAACGAGTTTTTTGACTGACACCTGAGGGATATCTATGCAAAGCTTCTTCGATCCCGCCATTTTGTTCTTTGTGTTTGGAGTTTTGGCGGGTTCGCTGAAGTCAAATCTGGAAATACCACCGCAGATATCGCGGTTTCTGTCCTTGTATTTACTGATGGCTTTGGGGCTCAAGGGTGGTTTTGCCCTGGCCCAGTCTGGCATGACGGCCGAGGTGCTCGTCAGCCTGGGTGCCGCAATGGGCATGGCCATCCTGGTGCCCTTGCTGGGCTACCTAACGTTGCGTCGATTCCTCAACGGTTTTGATGCTGCGGCCATTGCGGCCACCTACGGATCGGTCAGCGCGGTCACCTTCATCACCGCCGTGCAATACCTTGATACCCATGGCATCACTTTCGGCGGTCACATGGCGGCTGCCATGGCGCTGATGGAGTCGCCCGCCATTGTGCTGGCGGTGCTGCTGGCCAACCATGCCCGGCAAAGGACTGCCGCATCGAACCCACCGGGCACGGTCACTTCAAGCAACGCGCCTATTGGACGAATCTTGCACGAGGCACTGACCGACGGCGCCCAGCTATTGCTTGTGGGCGCGATGCTGATCGGCGTGCTGACCGGCGAGGCTGGTCAGGCTGCCATGAAGCCATTCTCTGTGGATTTATTCAAAGGCATGCTCGCATTCTTTTTGCTGGACATGGGTTTGCTGGCAGCGCGCAACATGGGCAAGCTCAGGGGACAGTCTGCATGGTTGTTGGCATATGCCATTGCGGGACCATTGGTACATGCAGGTATCGCTCTGATGCTCGGCTGGGCGCTTGGGATGTCAGCCGGTAACGTGGCTCTGCTGATGGTGTTGGCGGCCAGTGCGTCCTACATCGCCGTGCCTGCTGTCATTCGCCATGCGATTCCTGAGGCTAACCCCTCGCTCTACTTTGGCATGTCGCTGGGTCTGACCTTTCCGTTCAACATTTTGATCGGCATTCCGCTGTATGTGCATGTGGCACAGCATTGGCTCCAATGACATCGACTCTCACATGATTTGAAAAGGAAAATGAAGTGCGCAAATATGCCCAAAACAGTCCCCAGGCCGCCGCCAAAATCGTCACATGCTTCACGTGCGTGACGTTGAATACTCGCTGAAAAGTAATTGAATCTAGTTGCCTGTATTGCGGGAACGCAAGCGCCGGGGCCGCTTGGGCCGTTCCAATAGCGTGACCGTGCTGCGTTGCCGCGTCATTCTTAGGAGAAAACCATGGCGGATATTGACACCCTGTTTGGCAAGGCCATTAGCGAAATCGAACACATGCTCAGCACCAAGACCGTGGTTGGCGACCCCATCACGGTGGATGGCAATACGCTGATTCCGTTGATCAGTGTGGGGTTTGGCTTCGGCGTCGCTGCGGGGGAAGGTAACGACCCCAAGAAAGGCGCCGGCAATGGTGGTGGCGCAGGCGGCGGTGGCGGTGTCAAGCCAGTCGGCGTCATCATCATCAACAAGGATGGGGTGCGGCTGGAAACGGTCAAAGGTGGCGCCGCCTCGTTGGTGGATAAATTGGCCGACGTTGCCAGCAAGTACGCGCCCGCCAAGCCGGCGGCTGTTTAGCCAATACCCGCAATGGCAGCTTGGCTGATCGCGATTGCGGTCATTGTGGGCTTGCCGTTGTTGCTGCTTGCGGTGCCGGTCAGGGTCGCTTTTCGCGTGGCGCGTGCAGAGGCGTTTAGCGGAAAGATCGCGATCCACTGGATGTTCGGCTGGTTGCACGTGTTGGTGCGGATTCCCGACGCACGGCAAGCGCCGCATTCAGAGGCACCGGGCAAGCCGGAAAAGCCGAAGAAACTGAATCAAAACCGTAGCCGTAGCCGAAGCAGTGGCCGCAGCAATGCCATGGCCTTGCTTTGGCGAGCGGATTTTCGTCAGCGGGTTTACCGTCTGGTCAGGGATGTCGGGCGTGCGGCGCACCTGCATCGCTTGCGCCTGCGCATGCGACTGGGTTTGGGCGATCCGGCGGACACCGGTCAGTTGTGGGCGGTTTTGGGGCCGCTGAGTGCGCTGGCGCAGGGTCTGCGCGGTGCAGACGTGCACATTGAGCCGGCGTTCATGGAGTCCGTGTTCGAGTTCCAGGCGCGGGGTCGGTTGCGCGTGATTCCGCTGCAGTTATTGGTGCTGGCGTTGGCCTTTGTACTGTCGCCGGTGTGCATCCGCGCATGGCGCAGTCTGCAACGTGGCCCCGTTTGAGTTGATAAGTGCTACTGTATTAATAGCTGCTTACGCACATTCCACGGGGGTTGCAGGCTGATTTTGCTTGAATTTCAGGCGGTTTCTGGGATGGCCTGCATGGTAATTGCCACACCACCCAGAACCGCGTTGCCCGACAACGGATCGCGCAGTTGATCGTCCAGCAGGGCGTTGAGGTTGGCACCGGGCCGCTGGGCGGCCAGCTTGAGTTGTGCGCCGGGCAGGTTGTGCCCCCAGCCGTGGGGCAGGCTGACCACGCCGGGCATCATCTCTGCGCTGATCTGCACTTGGGCTTGGATGCTGCGCGGGCCGCTGGCGATGTGAGCCATCGCGCCGTCTTTCAACTTCAAACGCTCGGCGTCGATGGGGTGCACCAGCGCGGTACAGCGGAACGGCCCTTTGGCCAGGGTGGGCAGGTTGTGCATCCAGCTGTTGTTGGTGCGCACATCACGCCTGCCAATAATGACCAAATCGGGCGCTAACCCCCGTAGATCCTGCGTGGCACGCTGCAAATCTTGTAGCAAAAGCGGTGGTGCCAGCTCCACCTTGCCGCTGGGGGTGCGCAGCATCTCGGGGATGCGGGGTTTCAATTCGCCCAGGTCAATGCCGCCAGTGCCGTTGGCGGCCATCACTTTGGCCAGCGTTAGACCTTCTTGATTGCGGCCGAACTGGTCGCCGTAGGGGCCGGTGCGCAGGGCCACTTCCAGCGTGCGGTGTGGGCCTTTGAGGCTGCTCGTGGCCTGGATGACGGCATCGGCGTGCGCGCCAAACAGGCGTTGCGCTTCCTCGGCAAACTGCGCGTCGTCCAGCGCGTTGGCATCCATCTGTGCATCGTCGCCGCGGGCGATGGCGGCCAGTTTCAACAGGGTTTGCCATTCTTCGGGAGCGCCATCGGTGCGCGGCAGTACGGGTGGGCTGTAGCGGGCGTGGTTGCGCCAGGAGAGTTGGGGGAAGGCCACGTCGTAATGAAAATCTTCCAGCGGCGACACGCCCGGCAAAATCACATCGGCGTGGCGCGTGGTTTCGTTCAGGTAGATGTCCATGCTGACCATGAAGTCCAGCGTGTCCAGCGCAGCGGCCAAGCGCGGGCCGTTGGGGCTGGACAGCACCGGGTTGGTGGCCACGGTGAACAGGGCTCGGATTTGGCCGGGGCCGGCCACCTCGATCTCTTCGGCCATGCAAGTCATGGGCAGTTCGCCATAGACCTCGGGGGCTCCGCTCACACGAGCGTGGTGGCGCCCAGTCATCACCCCTTTGCCGATGCCGGATTTGCCGGCGGTATTGCTGGCAAATGCAGCCGACTTGGCAAACATGGCACCGCCGGGCAGGTCCAAGTGGCCGGTCAGCACGTTGAGCACATCCACCAACCAGCTGGCCAGCGTGCCGTATTCCTGGGTGCAGGTGCCGATGCGGGCGTACACCGCCGCGCGTTCGGTGGTGGCCAGTTGGCGCGCCAAGTCGCGGATGGTGTTGGCATCCATACCGCAACGCGCCGCCACGGCCTCGGGGGTGAATGCGGCCACGGCTGTTTCAACCTCGTCCACACCATTGACCCAATCGGCCACGGTGCCCAGGCGCACCAGTTGTTCGGTAAACAGGGTTTGCACCATGGCGGCCAGCAAGAACACGTCGGCACCGGGGCGGATGAAATGGTGGGCGTCGGCCACCGCTGCGGTCTCGGTACGGCGCGGGTCGATGACGATGAGCTTGCCGCCCCGCGCCTGCATGGCTTTGGCCTTGCCTTTGAAGTCGGGCACGGTCCACATGCTGCCGTTGCTGGCCAGCGGGTTGGCGCCAATCACCAGCAGCAGGTCGGTGCGGGCAATGTCGGGCAGGGCTACGGACAACCAGTGGCCAAACATCAAACCGCTGGCGAGTTGCTTGGGCATTTGGTCCAGCGTGGAGGCAGAGAACACATTTTTGGTGCCCAGCGCACGCGCCAGCTTGCCAAAGTAGGTGAGCAGGCCAATTTTGTGGGCGGACGGGTTGCCCACCACCACGGCAGTCGCATCGCGTCCGTGGGTGGCCATGATGGGGGGGAGGCGGCGTTCGATCTCGGCAAAGGCCTCGTCCCAGGTGGCTTCTTCAAACACGCCATTGCGTTTGATCAGCGGGGTGCGCAGGCGGTCGTGGTCTTCGTGCAGGTCTTTCAGGGCCACCGCTTTGGGGCAGATGTAGCCGGCGCTGAAAACATCCTTGGCATCGCCGCGAATGCTGATGACGCGGCCACTGTTCACCTTGATCTCCAGCCCGCAGCAGGCCTCACATAAGGGGCAGATGCGGTGGTGGATGGTGTCAGTCATGGGGGTCTCGCCGGGGTAGTTGCAACAGTGCCGGATTTACGCATATCCGTGCGCAGTGTGTCGAGAACGCAGGCGACAGGAACGCAGGATTCGGGCCGCGAAACTGGGCACCAGCCAGCGCTCGCTGTACTGCAAGCGCAAGGCGGTGGCGTAGTGGTTTCGCTCACCTTTTGATAGCTGCTTGCGCACATTCCACGGGGGCTAGAGGCCGATATGATCAATAAATTTGATGAATTCCTCGGTTGAGGCTGTTCAGATCATGTCCATCCACCCGCGTTCGCCCAGTCTTGGAAAATGTGCACAGGATCGCAGATTGCATGTAGACCAGTTCGCCCCCGATTACCGATTTGCACACCGTGAAAGCGGGTTCCGCCTTCGCGGGCGCTTTTTACCGCTGCCACCAAACCGGCGGACGCTGGCCATTCACCATCGCTGACGAAAACCACGTCGGCCTTCTTCCAGTTTTCTTCCTTGAGCCGGGCAAGCACTTTGGCCATCATTCCCGCCTCATCATTGCCGCCACCGAACGAGAAGCCCAGAAACTGAAGCAACCGCCCCATGCCGTCTGATGACAAGTCCAGCTCGTGTTCCAGCACTTGACCGGGGCCGCTGTAGGCGTACAAAAAGCAGCGGCGTTTCTCGGTGTGCGCGGTACGCAGCGCTTCCAGCACCAGCGCCTTAGCCACTTGCTCCGGCATTCCGTGCATGGAGCCCGACGTATCCACCACCGCGAAGATCGGGCCACGCTCCGGACGCGGGCGTTTGCTTTCAATTTCCTCATGGCCATCGCGCTCCACTTGAACCCGCTCAATCTCGATGCCCTCAACCCTATAGGTCAACAGCGCCCGCTCAGAACGACGGGCATGCCACAGCATGCGCAGTTTGGGGTGGCCGAGCATCATGGCTTCTACTGGCAGCATTCGCGCAATTTCTCCGCTGCGTTCTAGTCCCCGCATTTCAGCTGGAATCAGGGGGGTGCGCACCTCGCGGCGTTCTTCCTCTACGCGGCGTGCTGGGACGAGAATCTTCTCTGCAATCGACTCGCCCCCTTGTGCTGCGTTCAGGCGCCCGAGGGCGCGGACGATGTCGCGTAATTGCGGCAATTGTTCAAGCATCTTGCGCAGGCGAAGCAGGTCGAGCCAGCCGGTATGACGCAGCACACCGCAGGACATATCCCAACCGCGCCCCATCATTTCACCCAGATCACCGAACACGTCGGCAATATCGGCCCACGCCCGTGCCCGCTCGCCCCATGCAGCCAGTAAATCGCCATCGGCGCTGGTTTTCCGCTGTGCTGCCTCTTGCATGGCTTGCTCGCGCAGGCGTCCCAGGGTTTGTGGGTCGAGCAACAACGGGCGAGTTGGGCGTTTCTGACGGCGTGGCAAGGCATTTTTTTGCGTGAGTCGGTCACGCTCCAGTGCTTCGAGTTCATGCAGACGTGCAGCCACTTCGGAGCGCAGCACATCGGCCTGCCGTGTGAATGCGTCCAGAATCTCCTTAATCAGCGCATCGACCAACTCGGGCTGGTCTTTGCAGAAGCGCACCAGTCGAAGCTCGGTAAGCGCCTGCCGCACCGGGTTACTGACTTCAGATGGAGGCCAGGTGTCGTCGGGTGGCAGGTGACCCGCCAGCAGGGCATTGTGCCAACGGCGTACTCCGCTGACCCGCTCCGGGAGTGTGCCTATTGGCAGGGTGACGATGTCGTCAAACAGGTTTTCAGGGCAGTCGTCGAGAAACGCGTAGCTGTTTTCCAGCGACGCCGCGTCGAAGGCTGCGCTCATTGGGACGTGGTTTCTATTTCAATTTCATCCGCAACTAACTCGATGAAATCAACCTCACGAGGAAGAAGTTCAAAGCCTTCCCGCGCCTTGCTGATTCTGGCGAGTAGTGTTTGGACATCTTGTAGGGTCTGCTTTAGATTTTCGGCTGCTGGTTCCATGAAGTCGGCGGTGACCCAGAGATGTGTGCTGATTTTAGCTTCTAACGCCTGAATATGCTGTTGCAGCTCCTCTTGATACCGAACTACATCAGTTCCTAACTGGTTGATCTGGCGTAGGCAATCATGGATATATGCGGGTTTGTGACTGGTTGGTTCTGGGCATAAATGCCAGTTGCTTCTATCAGCCAAATACGCGTCGCGTTTGGGCCACTTTGAAAAGGGAGTCATGCGAGGGTCTTCAATCTGCATTGTGTCCAACTCTGCGAGAGTAAACCCCTTGCCTTTATTGTCCCTTTCTGCGCCGATAAATTTGATGCCGGCATAGGGCATTGCTCTTGGGTGAGCAAGATATAGGTGATTAACTTTCGACAGCGAGCGGCTATTTTGATCCGCCTTCAGCTTGCTCTCCCACACCACCACAATCCGAGTCAGTCTGGCAAGGTCCATCGCCTCACTAGCCCCGACCCGAGACGCATACCACGTATAGATTTTTTCGCGATCCTCGGCCTTGTTCCACAGGCAGTGCTGAAGCAACCAGCAGTCCCAGATCGACACGGTTTCACGCCCATTGGTCAGGGCTGAAACCTGAAGCAGTTTCACGATCTTGCGCCAGCGTCGATCTGAAACCTTGATGGACTCTGCGCCGCACCATTCGCGCAGTGCACAGAGTAGCGCCACCACATCGTCAGGGACATGAACCGTCTCTGCAACGGCTTGAATTTCTTTGACATCCTCGTCAGTGAGTTTCAGCGACTCAGTCACTTCGGGTGTGGCTTGGCCGCGCAAGCCGATCAAGTGCGGGAACGATTCTTTCGAGACCGCACCCACATGCAGACGCAGCAAAAACCGGTCAAATAAAGCGTCGAGTTCGTCGCTGTCGGGTAATTCATTGCTGGCGCCAATGACCGCAATCAGCGGAGTCCTATCGCGGCGAGTGCCGTTGTCAAACTCGCGTTCGTTCAATAGCGTGAGCAGCGAATTGAGAATGGCGCTGTTGGCTTTGAAAATCTCGTCCAGAAACGCGATGGAGGCTGTGGGCAGGTATTTCTCTGTCAGGCGCTCGTAGCGGTCTTCTTCCAGCCCCTTGATGGACAGTGGCCCAAAAATCTCTTCTGGCACCGTAAACCGGGTGAGCAACCGCTCAAAGTAGCTCGATTTGGCGAAGGCCAAATGCAAGCGGCGTGCAATCAGGCTTTTTGCCGTGCCCGGTGGCCCCACCATCAGCAGGTGCTCCCCGGCGAGGGAGGCGATCAGTGCGAGGCGCACTGGCAAATCGCGCTCCACCAGGCCGGTGAGCAGCGCGTCGCGCAGCTGGCGAAGGCGTTCGGGTTCGTATGGTTTTCTCATTTTTTTCTATTCCCTTTTGATTGACAAGCTGGTACTTAAATGGGTTCTGATGTGCGCTACTTCTTTGCCTTTTGGGTTATTGGCTTTGCATGAGGTTGAGAATTATTTGGGATGGGATTTTTCTGCTTTCCGCGATTACCTTGGTTCTGCGCGTTTTGGGTATTCATACCCGGTGTGCCCTTATTTGAGTTTTGCATGTTGGCACGGTTGTCTTCTGGTTTCATAAAATTCTCTGGTTGTTGAGATGGGTGAATTTGCGGTTCTCGCGTCAGAGTGTCGGAGAATCACTCAACAATTAATACATTTTCAGGGAGTTGAAAAACATGCATGTTGAACAAGCCGCTTACAACACGGTTCACGAGTCAGACGGCGGGGCTCAGGCTATTGCCACTGTTATTGGTATGTCGCATCAGGTACTGCTGAATAAACTGAATAAAGACATTCCAAGGAACCAACTCACACTCAAGAATGCAGTGGATTTGATGCACGCGGCGAAGGATACGAGGATATTGGACGCGTTGGCCAATGAATTTAACGGCATGTTCGTGCCGCTGCCAACACTGTCCGTTGCCGTTGCTCCGAACTTCATGAGCGATATTGCCAAAATGTCCTCGGAGTTTGGTGCCTTGATCAAGGAAGTGGCGGAAGATTTGAGTGACGGTCAAATTACGGAAAATGAATGGGTCCGAATTGACCGGGAGGCCGCAAAGTTGCGTGAAGCACTCGCCATGTTGATGGGGCACTTGCGACGATCGTATGAAGGTCGCCAGCTTGCGAGCTAAGGACGCTCGTCGGCATCGCGCTGAGACGGTTTGTCATTGAAATAAGCTGCCGACCTTCCGCCCCTGCAATAGCGAACCTATTGCTCTACAAAAGCGCGCTCGATCACGTAATCGCCCGGCGTTGTGGTGCTACCTTCTTTGAAGCCGCGCTGCTCCAGAATGACTTTCAGGTCCCGCAGCAAGCCGGGGCTGCCGCACATCATGATGCGGTCGCGTGTGGGGTCTAGCGGCGGCAGACCTAAGTCGGCCTGCAACTTGCCGGTCTCCAGCAGGGTGGTGATTCGTCCCTGGTGCTCAAAGGCCTCGCGGGTGACGGTGGGGTAGTAGTGCAGTTGACTGCGCACCATTTCGCCCAGAATCTCATGCTGGGGAAGCTCCTGCGTGAGGTAGTCCCGGTAGGCCAGTTCAGCAACTTCGCGCACACCGTGCACGAGGACGATGTTTTCGAAATGCTCATAGGTCTCCGGGTCCCGCGCCACACTCATAAAGGGCGCCAGGCCGGTGCCGCTGCCCAGCAGGTACAAGGTCTTGCCGGGAAGCAAGTAGTCAATCAACAGAGTGCCGGTGGGTTTGCGCCCCACCACAATCTTGTCGCCCACATGGATGTGCTGCAAGCGCGATGTCAGCGGCCCGTCTTGTACCTTGATGCTGAGAAACTCCAGGTGATCTTCGTAATTGGCACTCACGATGCTGTACGCGCGAAGCAGGGGCTTGCCGTCTTCCATGGGCAGACCAATCATTGTGAAATGGCCGTTGGAGAACCGCAGGGCATGGTCGCGTGTAGTGGTGAAGCTGAACAAGCGATCCGTCCAGTGGTGAACACTCAACACCGTTTCTTCAAGAAATGCACTCATCGGGGTCCTTGTAAATTTATCGCCCAAAACTCTCGGGCATTTGCAATGCCACCACCTCGCCGCGGGCAGTGGCAATGCCATCCACCAGCACCGTGGTTTCCACAATGACCTTGCGGCCCTTGATTTCCTTGACCTTGCCGCGCAACTCCAGCGCGCCAGAGATGGGTGTGGGCTTGAGGTAGTCCACATGCAGTGAGCCAGTGACGAAGCGAAATGGCGGCTGTGTGTCCATTTCGCGCCCTTCCGAGCGGTACATGGCTGCCGCAGCCGTGCCAGTGCTGTGGCAGTCGATCAGCGACGCAATTAAACCGCCATAGGCATAGCCGGGAACCGAGGTGTGGTAGGGCTCGGGGGTGAAGAAGGTGACCGACTCTTCACCATCCCAATGGGTTTTGATCTGGTGGCCGTGGGCATTTTGTCCACCGCAGCCGTAGCACTGCGCCACGTTGTCGGGGTAGTAGTCTTGAAATGCTTTCATAGGGTTTCCATTAAAAAATAGGTTATTTGAGCTGCGCGATGTAGCGCGTCAGGTAGGCAGGTCCTTGGTGACCAGGTCCTTCATCCAGCTGTACTTCGCCTTCCCAGGCCAAGACTTCGGTAAAGCCATGTGCTGAAAATTCGCTCAGGTCGCGGCGAATCATGTCCGTCGTATAAAGCATGGCTTCAGCCTTTGGGCCACCGCTGGCGTATCCCAGTTGCCGGGGGTGGAAGGCCTCCAGGATGAACCAACCGCCAGGACGCAAGGCAGCGGCCAGATGCTGATGGGCCAGTGGTCGCAGATCGGCGGGCAGGTGCACATAGGTCAGCACCAGGGCATCAAAACTGGCGGGCTCGGGCACCCATTGCTCGAGGTCGGCCTGAACGGTTTCAACGGTTACCTTGTGTTCCGCTGCCAGATGCTGCGCTTTCGCAAGACCCACTGCGGAGTTGTCCATGGCCGTGACCCGATGTCCTTGGGTTGCGAGCCACACGCTGTTGCGCCCTTCACCATCACCCGGCAATAACACTTTGCTGTTCGGACTAAGCCGAAACGCCTGGTCAAGCACAAAGCGGTTGACAGCCTTGCCGTATTTGAAATCTGGAGAGGAAAACTGCTGATCCCAAAAATTCATGGTGCCCATTGCTTACTCGAAAGTCGGCAGCGCAGGTTTGGCCACCGGTTTACCGGCAGCGGCCCAGGCGTCAAAGCCACCTGCGATGGATTTGACATTCAAGTAGCCCATGTCGTGCAATGCACAGGCGGCCAGTGCGGCGCGTCCGCTGGTCTTGCAATACAACACGATTTTGAGGTCACGTGCGCTGAACTCCGGGTTGCCACTGAGCTTGAATTCGAGCATGCCGCGCGAAGCATGGATGGCACCAGGCAGGTGGCCCGCCGCAAATTCGTCGGCCTCGCGGACATCGATCAAAACATCGGCATCCAGAATGGCCTGCTCGGCGTCTGCAACGGGGACTTCCTGGATGCGTGCCTTGGCAGCGGCGACCAGATCATGGGCTGTTTTCATAGCAATCCTTTGTTCAAAATTTAGCGTGGAATCAAAAATGCTGATTTCTCAACGAGTCGTCCGGGGGAGTCCAGGGACTCGATTTCAAACTGAATTGGGTACGAGCCTGGGGCCGCCGTGTCGGGTGGCACCAGCGCACGCAGGGCAACCCAGCTGGCCTCGGTCGATGCAACAGTAACGATGCTCTCGGAGCTGAGCGCCAACCCCGGCAGGCCGGAGACCGTGATCTTGTAGCGTTGCGTGGCTTCGGTTGCGTTCATGAGTTGCAAGCGGTAGACGTTTTCCACCTTGCCTGCGCCCACAATGCGCGCCATGACACCGCGGTCCCGCACCACGTCCACCTTGAACGGGATGCGCAGCGACAGGCTTACCACCATGGACAGCACGATTGCGCCCAGAATGCTCGTGTAAATCAACACCCGGGGCCGCAGTACATGGCGCAAAGTTTGGGACTGGGTCCAGCCCAGGTTCATGGCATTTTGGGTGGTGTACTTGACTAGGCCGCGCGGGTAGCCCACCTTGTCCATCACCGTATCGCACACGTCAACACAGGCACCGCAGCCAATGCACTCGTATTGCAGGCCCTTGCGAATATCAATGCCAGTCGGGCAGACCTGCACGCACAGGCTGCAGTCCACACAGGCACCCAGGTTCAGTGTAGATAGATCTGCCTTTTTGGAGCGGGCACCGCGGGGCTCGCCCCGTTTTTCGTCATAGGTGACGATCAGCGTGTCTTTGTCAAACATGGCGCTTTGAAAACGCGCGTAGGGGCACATGTGTTTGCACACCTGCTCGCGCATGAAACCCGCATTGCCGTAGGTGGCAAAGCTGTAAAAGAAGGTCCAGAAAATTTCCCACGAACCCATGTTCATTTGCACAAACTCGGTACCCAGTTCCTTGATGGGGGTGAAGTAGCCCACGAAGGTAAACCCGGTCCACAGCGCCACGGCCAGCCACAAGGCATGTTTGGCGGACTTGCGCCACAGCTTTTCTACCGACAGCGGCAGCGCATCGCGGCGCATGCGTGCACTGCGGTCACCTTCCACCTTTTTCTCAATCCAGAGAAAAATCTCGGTGTACACCGTCTGCGGGCAGGCGTAGCCGCACCACAGCCGCCCTGCGACCGCCGTGAACAGGAACAGCGACAGGGCCGAGATCACCAAAATACCGGTGAGGTAAATGAAGTCTTGCGGGTACAGCACCAAGCCAAAGATGTAGAAGCGCCGCACGCCCAGATCAAACAAGATGGCCTGGCGTTGGCCCCATTCCAGCCATGGCAGGCCATAAAAAATTATTTGGGTCAAAAAGACCATGCCCCAGCGCCAATTGGAAAACAGCCCTGACACACTGCGCGGGTAAATTTTCTTGTGCGCCTCATACAGGGAAACCATCTCCGGTTCGAGCTCTTGCGCGATGATGGGGATGACTTTGCGTGCGTGGTCCCCCAATGGTTCGTGGGCGGGCGGGGTTGCTTCAGTCGTCATTCGTAAGTCCTCGGGTCAAAAAGTAACCGCATCCACCGCGCGGTCCGGTAAGGTGTTCATCTGTGTCAAAAACTCGTCACGGGTCATCCCTGCGAAGTAGGGGTGCCAGCGCCGCTGCTCCAGCACCGTGCTGACGGCACGGGCCCGGCGTTCGTGTCCGGAAAACAGGAGTGTCTCATTTGGCAGGGAAAAGACTCGTTGGGTCACACTATCCCACAAAGCCTCGGGCGCTGCAGGGCGAATTTGGTGTGGGCAAGCATCCACCGCCAATAGTCCACCGCAAAAAAGGCGGTCGCGCCAGCAGAAGCTCACGCAGGCTGTGGTGTGACCGGGCGTTGCCAGCACCCGCACGAACTCATCACCAAACGGTAATATTTCCCCATCGGTCGCGCTCCTGCCAGGCCCTGCGGTACCCCCTTGGACCAGCGGTGCGCCCAACTGGGCCAGTAGCGTGGGTTCGTTCGGCTTGAGGGGGTCGTGGTGGTGGGTGCGCAAAACCCAGCGCAAGCGCAAGTCGCGCTCTGCCAGCAGAGCGGCGAGCACCGGCAAATCCCGCCCGCGCGGGTCAATCAGAACAGCCTCACGGGCGTCCGGGTCGGCCAGCAAATAGGTGAGCTCACCTGAGGTTTCGTCGTGCAGGATGCGGAAGTACATGGCTGTGTTTCCCCAAAGCGCTCAGGCCGCGTCGTCTTCACCAATCAGCAGGCGGCTGTCGGTCAGGTACTTGTGCTGCGGGATTTCCAGATTGATAGGTGCGGGCTTGTTCTTGAACACACGTCCTGCCAGATCAAAGGTGGAGCCATGGCAGGGGCAAAAGAAGCCGCCGCTCCAATCCGGGCCGACGCTGGGGTTGCCCGAGCCTGCGGGCGTGGCGGTGGGTGAGCAACCCAGGTGGGTGCAGATGCCCACTGCGACAAAAAATTCGGGGTTGATTGAGCGATGGGCATTGCGCGCGTAGTCCGGTTGCTGGTCGCGTGCGGAGGTGGGGTCCACCAGCTTACTGTCCAGTGCCGCCAGGCTGGCCAACATTTCGGGTGTCCGGCGCATGATCCACACGGGCTTGCCGCGCCATTCCACCGTTTTGACTCCGCCGGGCGCAATGTCCCCAATGTCAGCCTCGACGCTAGACCCCATGGCACGGGCGCGTTCGCTGGGCGCAAAGCTGGATACAAAAGGAACTGCCGTAACCACAGCTGCGACGCCAGCAGTGGCGGCCGTGATCAAAACCATTTTGCGGCGCTCCGCATCGTGCGTATGGGCGTTGTCGGCAAGGGCGTCAAATGTGGCGGTTGGGTTCATGGGGGCAATCCTTTTTGATATCGAAGCAATTCAAGAAGCGTGCCATGGTGTAATGTTCACGAAATACCATTTGGTTTCATAGGTTTGCGTCAATTCCGGTTGTTTCTGGTGGGCTGGGATGGCGGCGGCAATGTGTCAGGTATGGCGGTTTCTGCCAAATTTGGCATAAACTTGTGCTTCACTATAAGGAGCCGCCGTGAAGCCATTGCCCGAACTCATGTCCTTTTTGGAGGGCTTGCCCGAGCCCCACATTCTGTTCGACACGCAGTACCGCATTTTGGCGGCCAATGCGGCGTACCGCCGGCAGTTCAGCCCCGAGCGCAGCGTGGTCGGGCGCACTTGTTACGAGGTGTCTCACCATTTCAGCGTGCCGTGTGACCAAGCCGGTGAATCGTGCCCGCTGGTCAAGGCGCGTGAGTCCGGCCAGCGCGAACGGGTGCTGCACCTGCACCACACGCCCAAGGGCGAGGAGTACGTCAACATTGAACTGGCGCCACTGCTGGATGCCTCCGGTGCGCAGGCGGTTTTTATTGAAAAAATGGAGCCTCTGCGCGTGGCGCAGGGACATGTGTCCAAGCAAGGCTTGATAGGCCGTGCGCCCGTTTTTCAGCAAATGCTGGCGCTGGTGGCCCGAGTCGCGCCGTCCCAGGCCACGGTGTTGTTGCTGGGCGAATCCGGCACCGGCAAAGAGCTGGTGGCCCAGGCGGTGCATGCTGCCAGCCCGCGCGCGCACCGGGCGCTGGTGGCTGTGGATTGTTCCAGCCTGCCGGAGAACCTGTTTGAATCCGAGTTGTTTGGCCACGAGCGCGGGGCCTTCACTGGTGCCAACGCCGCGCGGGGCGGGCTGGTGGAGGCGGCCAGTGGCGGCACCCTGTTTCTGGACGAGGTGGGGGACATTCCGCTGCCTATGCAGGTCAAGCTGCTGCGCCTGCTGGAGACCGGCACCTACCGCCGCGTCGGCAGCACCGAGCCGCGCCATGCCGACATCCGCGTGGTGGCCGCCACCCACCGCGACCTGGATCAGATGGTGATCGATGGAACCTTCCGCGAAGACCTGTATTACCGCCTGAGCACCTTCCCCGTCCATTTGCCGCCCCTACGCGCGCGCCAGGATGACATCGCCCTGCTGGCGGCGGCCCTGCTAGAGCGGGTGGCACCGCAGCGCAAGCTGAGTATCAGCGCGCCCGCTCTGCACCTGCTGCAAGCGCAAAGTTACCCCGGTAACGTGCGCGAGCTGCGCAATTTGCTGGAGCGCACGGCGCTGTTGTGTGATGGTGACACGGTGGAGGTGGGCCATGTGCAGCAGGCGCTGGCATCGGGGCGGCGACCCTCGGCCGGGCCACGCGCCCTGGCAGACCTTGCCTTGAATCCTGGTGTGCTCAAAACCATCGAGCGGGCCGCGCTGCAGCAACTGGTGGCGGGACACCAGGGCAGCCGGGTGGAGCTGGCCGCAAAACTGGGCATCAGCCAGCGCTCTTTGTACCGCAAACTCAAGGCGCTGGCATAGCAGTTTCGCTCACCTTTTGATAGCTGCTTGCGCAAGTTCCACGGGGGCTACAGGCCAATTTGGCTTATAAAATAGAGGTATCAGTGGCCGACATGGATTTTGGCGTGAATGCGCCGCGTGGTGCGCCACACCGCCCATAGCACGATCGGCACCAGCACCCCGGCTGCCATTTCGGGGTTGATCGGGACACCGGCGGCTTTCAGCGCCTTGCCACCGTACAGCAACAGACTGACCACGTAGTAAGAGATGGCGGCAATCGACAGCCCCTCCACCGTGCTTTGCAGGCGCAGCTGCAGTTCTTGCCCACGCGTCAGTTTTTCCAGCAGTTGCTGGTTTTGCACTTCGGTGGCAATGTCCACCCGCGTGCGCAGCAGCGCGCTGGTACGCGACACCCGTTCGGACAGGGATGTCAGCCGCTGCGCCGTGGCCGCCACCGTGGCCATGGCGGGGGACAAGCGCCGTTGCATGAACTCGCCAATGGTTTGCGTGCCGGGGATGGCTTTTTCACGCAGCTCGGTAATGCGCTGGCCCACCAGCGTGGCGTAAGCCCGGGTGGCTGAAAAGCGGTAGGTGTGCTCGGCCGTGGCGCGCTCCACCCGTGCCGCCAGGGACACCAGCGTGTCCAGCAGATCCTGGTCGGTGGCCGATTTATTTTCCAGTTGGGCCGTGATGTCCGCCAGTGCGCCTTCAGCCTCCGTCAGCATGGGCCCCAGTGTTTTGGCCACCGGCAGTCCGCGCAGGGCCATCAGGCGGTAGGTTTCCAGCTCCAGCAGGCGCTGCGAGATGCGCCCAGCCCGCGTCTCGCTGGTGTCGGGCGGCGCAATCACCAGCATGCGCTCAAAGCCATCGGCCTTAATGCGAAAGTCGGTTAGCGCCCAAGAGTGGCCGTTGCCCAACTGGGATGCCATCAGGGTGGTGTCGCCAAACCAGGTTTGCGCCTGCTCCAGCAGCGCCTGCCTGTGGCCCAAGTCACCATGCACCAAGGCCATTTGGATGGCGGCCACGGTACGCCCGGGAATGCCTTGCAGCCACTCGGGTGGTACGCCCAAGGGGGCGTGCAAGTCGGGCTGACTGGCTCCCAGCAGCGCGGCATCTGGCAGTATTTGCACGATGGAGTAGCGCGTGAACTCGGTGTGCCGCTCCCATTTGACGGTGTAGCCCTGCAGGCGCAGACGCATGAAGTTGCCATGCAAACTCTCCATTGGGAGTTGTTCCTGGCCCGGTAAGTGGCGCAGGTGTTCGCACTCCTGAGCGCGGGTGATGTCCGCATTGAGCACGGCAACAAAGGTCACCAAGGCGGGCAAGCGCACGCGCGCGGCGGGCCTGGCGTGTACCTCGTTGTGAAGTTCTAGGCGCTGTGGATCGTCGGGCGGCAAGGCGCTGGCGCGAGGGTTGACTGCGGTGCTGACCATGGACATGCGTTCATCCTTTTTGTGGCAGCCATTGTCACCGAGATATCTGTGCGCTAATTTGCGCGGCCGCCCGCCTTCACACTGGGAGATTGATCAATTGTGTTCAACTGGAGTTCGTAGCTGAAAAATCGGTTTCTGCCCTGGGACTTGGCTGTGTAAAGTGCTTCGTCAGCCCTGCGCAAAAGCCCTTCGGCTGTGGTTTCCTCGTTGGGGACAACGGTGGTGATGCCGCCAGAGATGGTGAGGTACGGTTTAACCGGAGACGCTTCATGCAGGATGTTTTTCCGTGCGATCGTGTGCATCAGCGCTCTGGCAAATGTCATGGCGCCGGTGCGTGATGTTTTGGGCATGATCAGGGCAAACTCTTCACCGCCATAGCGTGCGGCCACGTAGTAGTCGTGAATGCACAATTCTTTAAGGATCTGGCTGAATTTCTTCAGGCATGCATCGCCATCAACGTGGCCGTAATGGTCGTTATAGAGTTTGAAATGGTCAATGTCCATCAGCACGATGGTTAGCGGCTCTTGGTCGATCTTTGCCGCGTCAATGGCGGCGTAAAGCATGCGGTCCAGGCCACGCCGGTTTACCAACTGCGTCAACCCATCAATTTCGACTGCCTGGTTGAGCTTTTCGTTGGCACTGTTCAGCTCTTTGGTGAGATCTTCCAGCCGGGTCTGGGCGTCCAGCAAACGCTGCATGACACGAATTTTGGCAAAAAGAATGGCGCTGCGAACGGGTTTGATCAAGTAGTCATCCCCACCCGCCTCAATGCCTTTGAGGATATCCAAATCGCGGCTTAGGCCGGATAGGAAAATGATGGGCGTCCAGCTTCCGGCGTCCAACTCCCGGATCTTTTTGGCAACCTGGTAGCCATCCATGATCGGCATATCAATATCCAGCAATACCAAGTCCGGCCTTTCGGCTGTAAATATCTCAAGGCATTCATTTCCATTGCTTGCCTCCAGAATTCTGAAGGACTTTTCGCGTCCCAACTCCTGAACAAACATGCGACGCGTGGTCTTCAGATCATCGACGACGAGGATGGTAAATGGTTCCGTATTCATGTTGTACTTCCAGATATTTTCGGCAGTAGTCCATCGACCCATCCGCTGCCCTCCTCGAGGGTCTTGAAGTGTTTGCTCACAATGTCGGCATCGGTCCATGCCTTCACGAACAGGGGCGCCATCATATTGCAGCCTTCAACATCTTCGCCAATCACGACGGCCGTCCCGACCGATTTGCTGCCGGACTTTTTTTGATTCTTCAGGTAGGTCGTAAGGTGCTTGAGCATGAGGATGTTGGTGAGTGCGCTGTCTTCAATCCAGAATATTGCCCCCCAGGGGCCTGCGCTGTTCAATGTGCTCAATGTCTTGCCGTGTACGGCTTTCATGGCATCGACAATTTGTTCATTGAAGGGCCCTTTGGCATGCTGCACAAAGATGCGTCCGATCGCCGTGGACTCAACCCTGCCATGCGGGCGAAACGTCTGCGTTAAAAAGTCATCCGTGCTGAACATTTTGGTTTCCAGTCCTTTGATTTTGCCAATCAAATATTTCTCAACGACGTTTTCTGAATAGGTCTTCGCACCGCCAGTCCCACACAAAGAAGCTGCAATGCAAATACATGGTAGCGCGCCAATATGTCAACACCATAAACCAGCCCGATCGACCATACGAGTACGCCAACAGATCGCAATCGGTACTTTGTCCGGCGGTATTTTTGACACACCTTGGACACAAACATCCGGTATCTTTTCAGGGTCTCGTTGTCTTCATGGGAGGCCTAAGTCGTTCATGAAGCACCGTTCTTTGCAAAAATAATTAAATTCAGTTGGTAACTCAATGGCGCAACTTAAGAAAAGTCTTGTCTTCCTTTTCAGTGCAATTGTCACTGTCGGTTTGGTGTTGGGGATGACGGTATTTGCCATTGTTATTGGCATATACAACAAAGAGCGGGCCATTGAAGACCTTAAATCCAAGGCTTCCAACACCGCGGTGCTGGCCAGCAAAAGCCTGGCCGAGCCGGTTTGGACCTTCGATTCAACCACCATGGATGGCGTGATTGGTGCCATTTGGCTGGACTCAGACGTGGCGGCTATCCGGTTGGTTAAGCCCGATGCCAAGGCCCCGGAAGTGGAGAAGATACGCGATGGCCTTGGCGCGTTCGAGGCCTTGCAGTCCCGTGGCACTTACCTGATGAACAGCGAGCCCATCATGCGCGATGGCAAGCCCATCGCGAGCATCGTGATCCTCACCTCTACCGGCAAGGTTGACGCGCTCATCAAGCAATCCAGCATTCTGATTGCGGTGTTTTCCGCAGTGTTCGTCACGGTGTTGGCGGGCTTCATCTTCCTGATGGCGCGCAGGCTCGTGAAGCAACCTATTGACGAGCTCAAGCACAGTGCAGAAGCACTGGCGGCGGGTAACCTGGATCTGGCAATCAACACCAGCCGCGAGGATGAGCTGGGCAGCCTGGCGGTGAGTTTCGATCAGATGCGCCAGTCCATCAAGAAAATGCTGGGGGTCATCGAGGCGCACAACCGTGATCTGGAGGAAAAAATCACCGAGCGCACCGCCGAGCTGCAGCACAAGACCAACGACATCAACGCCATGCTGCAGAACATGCGCCAGGGCATCTTCACCATCGTCGCGGGTGGCGCAATTCACTCCGAGTATTCCGCCTATTTGCAGGAGATATTCGAGCGCAGTGACATCTCCGGTGCCTCTGCTGCTGCGTTCCTGTTTGACAACAGCTCGGTGCAGTCCGATGCGCTGGACACGGTCACCGCCACCTTGGGCTCCATCGTGGGGGAAGATGCCATGAACTTTGAGTTCAACTCGCACCTCCTGTGCAGTGAGTACACCAAAACCCTGCCCGACGGCCGTAAGAAAATCCTGGCGCTGGACTGGAATCCTGTGTTGAATTTGGATGGCCTGATTGCCAAGCTGATGGTCACGGTGCGCGATGTGACGGATTTCAAGGCGCTGCAGACCGAGGCAGAGAGCCAAAAGGCGGACCTTGAAATCATTGGCCAACTGCTGGCGGTCCCCAAGGATAAGTTGGATGAGTTTTTCAAGACGTCCTATGAATTCCTGGACGAAAACCAGCAACTCATAGAGGCAACGCCAGAACTCAAGCAGGACGTGGTCGCGACCCTGTTTCGCAACATGCACACGGTCAAAGGCAACGCGCGCACCTATGGGTTTAACCATGCGACAGACCGCTTGCACGAGGCAGAATCGGTATACAACCTGCTTCGCGCCCACAGCACCTACCCTTGGGACCAAAAATCATTGCTGGCCCAATTGGCGCAGGCGCGCGAGGGCGTTGTGCTGTACGCAGACACCTACAAGCAAAAGCTGATGCGCTTCGTGGGTGATTCAGGGCCAACGGTTGACGCAGCCTTGCTGGACAAAATCTCCCTGGCCATGGATCAGATCAACTCCACATCGGTGCTGGTCGACTACCAGCAAGCCATGCGGGTTGTTCGTACAACTGTGCTGGGCCTGCGACACGACACCATGGGCGAAGTTTTGCAAGGTATCGTTGCTGCGCTGCCCTCCATGGCCAAGCAACTCAACAAGGAAGTGCCGGAGCTTGCCATCAACGATCACGGCATTCTGGTCAAGCGCGATTTCTCTCCGATTTTGCGCAACATTTTCATGCACCTGTTCAGAAACACCATGGACCACGGGTTGGAGAGTGCCCAAGATAGGCTGGCCTCGGGAAAGCGTGCGCGCGGACGCATCAGTCTGGATGTGAATTTGATGCAGACCGAGGACGAAGAAGGCCTGGTGTTTGACTTCTATGACGACGGACGGGGCCTGGCCATTGACAAGATCAAGGCCAAGGCGGTCAAGGACGGCCGGCTGCAGGAGGGCGAGGCCGTTGACGACGACGCTGTCGCAGAAATGATTTTCCTATCAGGCGTATCAACCGCCGAGACCCTGAGTGATGTGTCCGGGCGCGGCGTTGGAATGGATGCCGTGCGCAACTTCCTGAACAAGCATTACGGCGATGTTCAGATTGAATTCACCGGGCCTTACAGCCAGGGTTACCGCCCGTTTCGCTTGCACATCACCTTGCCGCCGTCCATTGCGATGCTCGGCGAAGCCAATCAGGCTTAAGTTTCGCCCCTCGTTTTAATCAACCCTTCAGGATACGCATCATGAAAACAAGCTTTAAACCGAGATTGTCCATTAGGAATTTGAAGGCTTTGGCGTAAGCCTCACCGGCTCCCCCGCATTCGCCCACAAGCCCTCAAACCACGGTCGTCGCTTGCGTGCTACCGCCAAGCGAAACGTCTGC